>Ga0068714_10000788_pt1 | contig 54198 bp, 43 predicted proteins | sample MTBNYHSulfiMetaG_FD_62988 | JGI IMG/M metagenome (GOLD analysis project Ga0068714, IMG submission 62988) | Enrichment culture microbial communities from rom New York Harbor, USA that are MTBE-degrading - MTBE-NYH (New York Harbor Sulfidogenic)... | ecosystem: Environmental > Aquatic > Marine >... | reverse complement strand
AAGTGCAGGCCATGGTCGGCAACCGCACGCCTTGCCATGTCTTCGCCATCAGCAACCCGCTGCGGCTGGTGATCGATCTGTTCGACACCGTCTACAACCGGCCGACATCCCTTTATCAGGTCGGAGCGGCCGGCGTGTCCAAGTTCAAGGTCGGCCAGTTCCAGAACCAAAATCCCTATACCATCACCCGCATGGTCTTCGACATGGATGAGCCGGGAGGCTACGGCCTCGACTCCGGAGAGCGTCTGTTGACCCTTTCCTTCTTCGGTTCACAGGCGAGCGGTCCGCCCGTAGCCGTTTCGTCGCCCCCACAGACGCACGCCTCGGCATCCCCGCCGGCAGCCGCGCCGGTGACCCGGGCGAAAACGGAGCCCGCGCCGGCGGCCATGCCTCCCGCCCAGCAAACAGCCGGGGAAAAACCCGGGGAAGAATCCCAGGAGGAAGAAAAACCCTCCGCTGAGGCGGCGGGTCCGCAATTCAAGGCCCAGGTCCTGGGAGGCGAAGAAACGCCCTACAGCGGCGAGGTCATGAGCGTCAAAGTCAAGGACCAGGACCTGAGGGACATCGTCCTCTACCTGGGCGAATTCGCCGGCTTGAACGTCATCTTCGACCCCGACGTGCGGGGCCGCGTGACGTGCAATTTCGAATACGTGCCTTGGGATCAGATCCTGGACGCCATTCTCAAGACGAACAAGATGGGCAAGGTTCTCGAGGGCAACGTCCTGCGCATCGCCCCGATAGCGGTTCTGACGCGCGAGACCGAGGATGAAAACAAAATGCGGGAGAGCCGGGAGCTGAGCGGCCCCGTGATTACAAAAACATTCACCCTCTCCTATTCCAAAGCCCGCGATGCGGAACGGCTCCTGCAACAGAAAAAATCCACGCGGGGCAAGATCGATGTCGACGAACGGACGAACACCTTGATCGTCTCCGAAGTCCGAAACCGGATGGAGCTCCTGGAAAAGCTCATCAACCTCATGGACACGCCCACGCCCCAAGTGTCCATCGAGGCCCGCATCGTCGAGGCCACCTCGAATTTCATTCGTAACCTCGGGTTTCAATGGGGCTTCATGGGCCGGGCCGACTCGTATTACGGCAATCAGACCAACCTGGAATTCCCAAACAAGATCGACCTTGACGGCGCCCTGATTCCCCAGGGTCAAGTGACCAGGGGATTGAGCGGCCCGTTGGGCGGATACGCCATCAACCTCCCCGCGCCGACCTTCACCTCGGCGCTGGGCCTTTCCCTGGCCAACGTCCTGGACACCTTCCGCCTGGACGCCACGCTCTCGGCCATGGAAACGAGCGGCCAGGGCCGCATCATCTCCTGCCCCAAGGTAACCGCCCAGAACAACAAGGAGGCGGAAATCATCCAGGGACGCCAGATTCCCATCCAGACCATGACCAATTTTACGGTCACCACCCGGTACGTCAACGCCGCCCTGGAGCTCCGGGCTACGCCCCAGATCACGGCCGAAGGTACGATCATCATGAACATCGACATTCAGAACAACGCCGCCGACTTTTCCAACCAGGTCAACGGCATTCCGTCCATCACCCGGCAGAGCGCCTCGACCACGGTCATGATTCCCGACGGGGGGACGACGGTGATCGGCGGCATCTACCGGACTGAGGACACGACGACCCTTGAGCGCGTCCCCCTGCTCCATAAAATTCCCGTTCTGGGCAACCTGTTCAAATCCTCGGCCCGGACGCGTCAAAACCGGGAACTTCTGATTTTTATTACGCCCCGCATCATCCGCCAAGGAGGACAGCCATGAAAAAGGCGGGCTTGATCCTCAAGTGTTTCGCCGGCCTGGCGGCCGCAATGCTTCTCGTGTCCTGCAACGCCCTGGTCAGGGACACCCAATCCGGAACGATGTTGATCGTCGATTCGATCACCGGCACCAATCTGGAGGGGCAGACGGTCGATTATCTCCAGTCCGATGTCCTGTACCAGGATTCCTCCACGGGCGGCGAAAGCATCTTCGCCGATAGTGCCGTGGTCACTTTGCGCGCCGAATTGCTTGATCCCAATTCCCGCATGGGCCCGTCGGCCTATAACGACATCCAGGTCACGCGCTACGTGGTCACCTTCTCTCTGCCGAACGGAAACAGCGCCGAAGGCCAAGACGTCCCTTATTCCTTCGAGGGGAGCATGACGGTCGTCGTCCCGGTGGGCAACGATCGCCAGGCGAGCTTCATCATCGTCCGCGAAGTGGCGAAAGTCGAGCCCCCCCTGGTGTTGCTCGCCGACGGGAGCAACGTCTTGGAAGTGATCGCCACAGTGGATTTCTACGGCAAGGATATGGCAGGCAAAACCGTCAAAGCCTCCGGCAAGCTGACCATATTTTTCGCCAATTACGTCAACAACTGAGTGGGAGGTGGCTGATGCCTAAGATACGCCCGGTGCATGTTTTTCCCTTCGTCGTTCTGCTCCTTCTTGCCGTGCCCTCCTGCAAACGCTCGGCCGTCGAGGAGCCGAATCCCTTCGGTCCCGCCTCCTTCTATATGACTTTCGAAGTCTCCGCCTCGCCCAACGTTGTCTACACTTCCAGCATCCGGGAGCCGGTCGAGATCCGGGCGCTGGTCAAATACGGCGGACAGCCGGCCCCCAACCAGCTCGTGGTGTTCACCATTCTGGACGGCCCGGGAGAATTCGATGATTACACCCGCCGCACGGCCGTGACCACGAATCAAAACGGCTACGCCGTCGTCACCTATCTCAGCCCCCTCAGTTCGGAGATCGCCTACGACCAGAGCGTCATCTTCTACATCCACCCCCAGACGTCATCGCCGTATTTCACTTGGAAGACCATCGAGGTCCGCCTGTTGAAGGGCTGACCGATTTCTTAAGGCCGGAGATGCACGGACCGGACCGCCCGGGCCGGGCGCAGGGTTGAATCGAGGATTTCCACAAGCTCGTCCCTCCGGACGGCTCGAAGCATGACCGCAAGGCGCTCTCGTCCTTTTCGCCTCAAACCCAAGGCGCGGGAAGGGCCCTGGATCTCCACGCCCCCTGCCGCCCGTCGGACCCGGTCGCTGAAATCCCTGGCCTGACGTGCCAGACGGCGGATGTCGCTGCCTTCAAAAAGCACTTCGACCATGTGAGAGAAAGGCGGATAGCTCATCATCTTCCGAAACTCGACCTCCGTCTTGTAAAACAAGTCAAAATCACCGCGCGCCGCGGCGGTCAGGGCGTGGTGGTCGGGCACAACGGTTTGAATGATGACCTCGCTTCCCGGATCCCGGGCGAAACTCATCATCCGGCACAGAGAGTGATAGGTCCGCTGGCCGCTCCCATAATCGGGGATGCTCAAAATCGACTCGGGATTCAGCACGGCGACCAGGGAGGCTGGCGGCGCGCCGCGCCTCGAGGCCAGGAGCTGCGTGCCGACCAGGAGGTCGATTCGGCCGCGATCAAACCGGTCCAGGACCCGGGCTTGGGCCTCCTCGTTCCGGACCGTATCCGTATCGAAAGCGGCGATTCTCAAGCGCGGAAACATCCTTTGGATCTCTTCCCGGACGGCCTCCACGCCGGGATTCCGGCCGAGACGAAGCGGTCCGCCGCAATCCGGGCAATCGCGCGGCGCCGGCCGAGTCGTCGAACAGTAGCGGCAGACAAGGGAATTCTTCTTCTTCAGAAAAAAAAGAGGGATATCGCACCGATAGCAGCGCGGAACCCTGCCGCAGCGCGCGCAGATCACCGAGGCGGCGAAACCGCGGCGGTTGAGAAAAACAATCATTCTTCCGCCCCGGCGGACATGGGTCCTGACGGCCTCGATGAGCCCCCGGGAGAGATAGCCCCGTTCCTTCCGGACATCCACGAGCCTCACGGCCGCAGGCGGAGGTTCTCCCTCGAGGCGGACGACCCGGCCGGCGGTTTCAGCCGCATAGAAGCTCTCCACGGAAGGATGTCCCGAGCCGTACACCACGGACGCCCCCATAACGCGGCCGAGAAGAGGCGCGGCCTGGCGGGCGTCATAGGAGGGGCTCTCCGCCTGATAGAAAGAATCGTCTTCCTCCTCCTCCACAACGACGAGCTGCAATCCGGCCAAGGGGACGAAAAGCGCGGACCGGGGACCGGCCACGACGCGCGCCCGGCCGGTCCGTATCAGCATCCACTGTTCCTCTCTCTGCCTTTCCGTCAGGCGGCTGTGAAGAACGGCCGCGGACCCGGCCTGGAAGTCCTCGCATTTCCTCGCCAAAGCGACTGCCTGGGAGATTTCGGGGACAAGGAACACAACCCGGCCCGAGGCTTTCCATACGGCCCGCAGGAGCGCCTCATAGACGGCTTCCCTTCTCTTCGCCCCTCCGAAAAGATAAAAAGGGCCGGAGCGCTTTGAACGCTCGGGGCGGAGAATCTCACTGAAAATCCCGTCCAGACCGGGAGGGGGAGGAAAATCCAAGGCCAGCTGCTTTTCGCGGGCGGAAGGAGAAGAAAACCGGGGCCTTCTTCCGCGCTTCGCCGTACCCGGCTCGACTTCCTCTACGAATCCCTTGGCTCTCATGCGAGAGAGAAGGGCGGAGGCGCCGGCGCCCAGTTTCTTTTTAAGAAACCGGGCGCTGTAAGCCGTGCTCCCCAGGATGCCGGCCAGCCGCTTCTCTTCTTCCGAGACGCGGCCCTCGCTTCCGGCGGACAGCCCCTCGCTCGTCATCCTGAACCGGGAACGGGCGCGGGGTAAGAACGAGGGAGGAACGGATGCCGCCAGGAACTCTCCCCATGACGAAGCGTATTTCCGGCCGAGAAGCCTGGTGAACGCCAGAAAGCGGGGCGAAAAGGCCGGTTCCTCATCCAGGAGCGCCTTGATTTCTCTTATCTCCCCGGCCGAAATCGGAGGCGCGCTCCTCAGGTGAACGATGAATCCGGTGAGAAGCCGCGTCCCGAAGGGAGCCAGGACCCGGGCGCCCACTCGCGCCCGGCGTTCCTCCTCGATGTTCAGAAGATAAGTGAATGTCCGCGCCAACGGCAAAGGAAAAACGACTTCGGCATATCGGCTCATCTCTTGCCCAGGAAAGCCATCACCTGCTTCATGTCCTGCCAGACATCCCTCTTGAAGCGTTCATTGCGCAGCAGAAAGGCGGGGTGGTAGGTGGGCATAACCTGGATGCCGTTGAAATCGAAGAACCGACCGTGGACCGCCGTCATGGCCGCCTCCCGTCCGGAGAAGAAATTCGTCGCCGGCTTGCCGAGGGTGACGAGTACCTCCGGCCGGATGATCTCGACCTGCCGGAGGAGGTAGGGCGAACAGGCCCGGACCTCGTCGGGCAAGGGGTCGCGGTTGTTGGGGGGGCGGCATTTGAGGATATTGGCGATGAACACCTCCCGCCGGTCGAAGCCCATGGCGGCGATGATCCGGTCCAGAAGCTTGCCCGCCCTGCCGACGAAAGGACGTCCCTGAAGGTCTTCGTCCCCGCCGGGCGCTTCACCGACGAACATCAGCCTGGCCTCAGGATTTCCCTCGCCGGGAACCGCCCGGGTGCGGAGGCCCGCCAGGGCGCACTTCCGGCAGATCGAGATTTCGTTGCCCAGGGCTTCGAGGGCGCTTACTTTGTCGATGGGGGGGACGCCCGTTGTCACCGCTTCCGTCCCCGCGTCCGGAGCGGCGCCGGGACGGATGACGAATTCCGCGCCGATTTCCTCGAAAAAGCGGATTCTTTCTTCCGCCCGGCCGAACGGTCCCTTAGCCTCGCTGCCCAATGAGAACCTCCAACCGGTCGAGCACGAGGCGGCTCAATTCTTCCTTGGAGGCGCGGCCGGTCCGCGTCGCATCCCCCGCGGGTTCGACAAAAACGAGTTCATTGTCCTGGGCCTCGAATCCGATCCCTTCCCGGGAGACATCGTTGGCCGCCACAAGGTCGCAGTTTTTTTCCCGGAGCTTGCGACGGGCGCCGTTCTCCACGTCCCCCGTCTCGGCGGCGAAACCCACGAGCACTTGCCGGGTTTTCAGGCGGCCGAGCTCGGCCAGGATGTCCGGATTGCGGACCAGGCGGACGGTTTCGGGCAGGTTCTCTTTGGGAGCTTTCTCCCGTTGCGTATCGGAAAAACGAAAATCCGACACGGCGGCGGCCATGAGGACCGCGTCGACCTCTCCGAATCGCGCCAGAACCTCGGATCGCATCTCGAGGGCGGATTCGATCCGAACGGTTTCGGCTCCGGGCGGGGGGAGAAGACTCACCGGCCCGGAGATGATAATGGTTCGGGCGCCCCGGCGGAGCGATTCCGCGGCCAGGGCATAGCCCATTCGGCCCGAGGAACGATTGGAAAGAAACCGCGCCGGGTCAAGCCTTTCCCGCGTCGGGCCGGCCGTGACCAGGATTGTTTTTCCAGCCAGGCTCCGGCCGGCCTCGAGCCGTCTCAGGCCGGCCTGGACGATCGCTTCGACCGAAGCGAGCCGTCCCCAGCCTTCGTCGCCGCAGGCCAGGGAGCCGTATTCGGGTTCGACGAAATCCGCTCCCCGGTTCTTGAGTCGTTTCATGTTGTCCTGAGTCTGGGGATTGAGGTACATGGCCTCGTTCATGGCCGGAGCGATGAGCACGGGACAGGTGGCGGCCAGGTGAAGGGTGGATAGGAAATCGTCCGCCAGGCCGGCGGCGAATTTGGCGATGATGTTGGCCGTGGCCGGCGCCACGACGAGCAGCTCCGCATCCTGAGCCAGGCGGATGTGCCCGACCCTCGTCGACTCCTCCTCATCGAAAAGGTCGACGGCCGCCCGGCGCCCCGAGAGGGCGCTGAAAAGCCTCGGGGAAACGAGCTTGGCGGCGTTGGCCGTCATGACGACCTGAACCTCGAAACCCGCTTTCCGAAATCCCCTCAGGATCTCGCAGGCCTTATAAATGCCCGCCGATGAGCCGACCCCCAGCACGACCAGCCGGCGCGGGCCGCTCACGAGTCCGCCCCCAGCCGGTAGCTGTTGAGGATGGACGACATCTCATCCGCCCGGCTCTCCCGCCGGCACTTGCCGCAGACGATGATCGACCGAATCTCCTGGGCGGCCTTCTCCAGAAAATCGTTGACCACGATGTAATCGAACTCCTCGTAGGCCTCCACTTCGTTTCTCGCCGCGGCCAGGCGTTCCCTTATGGATTCCGGAGTGTTCGACCCGCGCAGCTCCAGGCGCCGCCGCAATTCCTTCGGATGGGAGGGAACGACGAAAACGAACACCGCCTGCGGACACTTGGCCCTGACCTGGCGCGCGCCCTGGACGTCGAGGTCGAGGAGGAGATCCCCCTGGCCGAGCTTGCTCTCGACCTCCTCCCGGCTTGTTCCGTAATGAAGGCCGTGGACGACGGCCCACTCGAGGAAGGCGTTGCTCCGGATCATGGACTGGAACTCCTCCTCGGAGACGAAGTAGTAGTCCTTGCCGTGAAGCTCCATGCTCCGCCGCGGGCGCGTGGTGTGGGACACGGAAAAACGGACGGTGGTTTTCATCTCGTTCAGGAGACGCCGGATGAGCGTCGACTTGCCGCAGCCCGAAGGACCGGATATGACGTACAGCATGTTCCCTCCTCCCGGCTATTCCAGATTCTGCACCTGTTGCCGGATGCTCTCGACCTCCCCTTTGAGGGCCAGGCTTTCCCGGATGAGGGCCAGGTCCTGGGACTTGGAAAGGATGGTGTTCACTTCGCGGAGGAGCTCCTGCGACAGGAAGTCGAGCATTCGGCCCCGGGGTTCCCGCCGGCGGGGGGAAAGGCATTCTTCGACGGCCTCAAGGTGGCTTTTCAGTCTGCAGATTTCCTCGGTGATATCCAGGCGCTGGGCCTGAGCCGCGGCCTCCTGGGCGACGCGTTCCTCGGAGAGCATGACGCCGCCGCCCTGCTCCTTGAATTTCCGGCGCATCCTCTCGGGCAGAAGCCGGTGCCGGGAACGGAATCTCCGCTCCATCCGAAGGCAGCCGCGGCGGATGGCGGTCGCGTGGCCTCGCAATTGACGGATGATGTCCCGGCCTTCGCGTCTCCGGGCGCGCACGAGTTCGTCCAAAGTGCGCTCGAAACAACGGGCAAGGAAATCCGCTTCCTTCCGGCGCAGCGTCTTGGGCTTCAGTTCCGCGAGGTAGGGAATGCGGAAAACATTGTCCACGGCGAACCGAATCTCGGTCCGGGCTTCGGCGGAAGCCTTTTCCAGGGACCGGACCAATTTGGCCAGGAGCGGCCCGTTGATGAAAATGTCCCACCCGGCCGGATCGAGCCGGGTGATCTCCAGCGCGGCTTCCACCCGCCCGCGAAGGATCCGTTTCTGGCAGGCGGACTTGAGCCGGTTTTCCAGCAGGCCCAGCGGAGCGCCTTTGTAGGACCAGTCCAGGAACCGGTGGTTCAGGCTCTTGAGCCCGACCTTGACCCGCAGGGAGGGCGAGGTGAACGTCCTCTCGGCGAAACCCGTCATGCTCTGAATCATCGGCCCCTCTCCCCTTCCTCGGGAAACTGGAGATCGTACAGCCGCATGTAAATGCCGTTCAGCCGGCAGAGCTCCTCATGGGTTCCCGCTTCGCACAGGCGGCCGCGGTCGATGACGAAGATTTTGTCGGCGCCGCGGATGGTGGACAGCCGGTGGGCGATGACCAGCGTCGTGCGGTTCTCCTTGATGCGGGCCAGGGCCTCCTGGATGAGACGTTCCGACTCCGAATCCAAGGCGGAGGTGGCCTCATCCAGGATGAGAATGGGCGGATCCTTGAGCAAAGCGCGGGCGATGGCCAGGCGCTGCCGCTGGCCGCTCGACAACAGCCCTCCCCTCTCGCCGATGACCGTCTCGTATCCCTTGGGAAGCTCCAGGATGAACTCGTGGGCGCTGGCCGCGCGGGCGGCGCGGACGACGTCTTCCGGGGAAATATCCTCCAGGCCGTAGGCGATGTTGTTGCGGATGGTGTCGTTGAAGAGAATGATGTCCTGGGTCACCAGGCCGATCCGGGCCCGGAGCGAATCAAGGGTCACCTCCCGGATATCGATGCCGTCAATCGTGATCCGGCCCGCCGTGGGCTCATAGAACCGGGCCAGAAGGTTGATGACGGTCGTCTTCCCCGCGCCGCTCAAGCCGACAAAGGCGGCCGTGGTGCAAGGCGACACGTCGAAACTGATGTCCTGGAGGGCGGGCCGCGACTCGTCATAGGCAAAGGAGACCGACTCGAACCGGACCTTGCCCCGGACCCGAGGCAACGGATAGGCGTCGGGAGCGTCCTGGATCTCGGGAACGGCTTTCATCACTTCCTGAATGCGCTCATAGCAGGCCACCGCCTGCTGAATGGAGTTGTTGGCCTTGCTCAGCCGCTTGATGGGCATGTACATGAGGAAAACGGCCATGACGAACGCGCCGAAATCCCCCGGGCTGATGACTCCCTCGCCGATGCGGCGCGAGCCGACATAGAGGATGAAAGCGCCCACGACCCCGCCCAGGAATTCCATGAAAGGCGACGAAAGGCTCGAGATCCAGGCCAGCTTCAGGCTGGTCTGGAAATAGCGACGCGTGGCTTCCATGTATTTTTTGAGCTCGAACCTTTCCATGGTGAAGGCCTTGACCACTTTGTGCCCGGTGATCGTCTCATGGAGGAGAGTGTAGATGCGGGCCATCTCCTCCTGATTCCTCAGCCCTTTCCTTTTCAGGACGCGGCTGAAGCCCGCCAAGGGGACGGCCGCCAGGGGCGCGACCACGAATGACACCAAAGCCAAGTGCCAGTCGATGAAGAAAATGCCCGCCAGCAGGGCGGCCAGGATGAACAGCTCCTCGATGAAATCCCCCAGGCTTCCGGAGAGAGCCTGCTGGATCTTGTCCACATCGTTGGTCATGCGGGACATGAGGTCGCCGGTGGGGTTGTGGTCGAAGTACGTCGAGGACTGATAGAGCACGTGTCCGTAGAGGTCGTCGCGCATCCGCTTGACCACCCGGTGGCCGACGCCTTTCATCAGATAGGAGGATAGATAGGTGAACAGCCCCTTGCCCAGGATGACGGCCACGACGATGAGCGGGATGACGACGACGAGCTCTTCCTTGGAGACGCCGAGGGTCTGGAAAATGAAATCCATGAAGCGCGTTTTCTCCGGAACCTGGGCGGCGGGCGAGCGAACGAACATTTCGTCGATGATGGGCTGGACGAGATTGACGAAGACGTAGGTGAAAGCGGCGACGAACAGCGTGCAGACAAAGGAAAGGATCAGCCGCTTCTTCTCCTCGAGGGCGAGCTTCAGCAGCTGGACGATCTGTTTCATGACGCGACCGGACGGTCGAGAAGCTTTCGCCCGACCTCGAGGGCGTTCAGGGCCGAGCCGCGAGTCAGGTTGTCGGCCACCGACCAGATCCAGAAGCCTCGGGGAAACTGGTCTTCGCGCTTCACCTGACCGATGAACACGCCGTCCTTTCCGGTGACGGACAGACAGGACACCGAGCAGAAATCGTCCGAGGCGTTGTCCTTGAGAAGAGGGCTTTCGAGAAGGACGCTTTTCACCTGAGCGAGGTCGGCCTCGGAGCGGAGCTCCAGGTAACACATCGCCGCATAGGTGTGGAACAAAGAGGCCTGGACGATGGACAGGCTGACGGGGAAACGCGGACGCTCCAGGATGCGCCCCAGCTCGGCGACGACCTGCCGCTCGCTCGAGGAAAAGCCGTTTCTGTCCGGCTCGCTGGTATGGGACAGGATGTTGAAAGCCGTTTGCTGCTTGAAGACATTCACGGGCAGCGACGTCCCGGAAAGGAGAGAAAGGCTCTGTCCGGCCAGCTCCTCGATGCCCGATTCGTCGAAGGCCGAGGCGGGCTGAAGGACGAAGCCGATGACCTTCTCCAACCCGAAGCGTCTTTCCAAGGGGGTCAGGAGATGAGCCAGGATGATGACCAGAGGATGGGGATTGGAAACGATCGGGGGGCGCGATTCGAGCAGCCGGTCGTTGATCCCGGAGACGACCAGCGGGACGTCGGTCCGGCCGACGAAAGATTCGTTGAGGTCCACGGCCAGGAAACCGAGTTCGCCGGACAGGAGAGCGTAATTCCTATTGGTTTCGGGGTCGGCGGCGAAGAAAATCAAGTCCCGGCCCTCGAGACCCTCGCGGGTCAGGGCCCGGACGACCTTGGCTTCATCCCGGAACTGGGACAGGCGGCTGTATTCCTCTTCGATGTCGGGGTCGAACAGCTCGATGCTGTGCAGCGGCCAGTCGCCCTCCTCCAAGGCGCGCTTGATCTCCCGGCCGCGAAGCGTTGTTGTGCCCACCAAGGCGACCTTGTATTTGGACTTGGCGGCCATTTTCCGGTGACGACGATCAGCGGGATTTGCGGTAGTCGGACATGATCTGATACATCTTGTCCTTGAGCGCCAGCTTGCGTTTCTTGAGTTCGGCCTCCTCGAACTTCTCCTCGTCCGTCAGGCGGTTTTTATTCCGGAGGGCGGCCAACTGTGCGTCGTGCCGGCGGTGCTCCTCGAAAATGCGTTTGAATTCAACGTCCTCGCGGAGAAGGCGCTCCCTGATTTCATTCTCGTCCATATCATTCACTCCGCCGAAAGAATAGCACATCGGGGGGGGCAATTCAATTTGGGCCGGAAAGGAAAAGGCCTTCCAGCCTTTGGGCCAAGGCCGCCCATGTGAATTCCCTGATTTTTCTGAAGCCGGCCTCGGCCAGCCGGAGGCGGAGGCCGGGATCGCGGATCAATCGCTCGATTCGGCGCCGGAGAAGAAAGGACAGGGGGAGGGGCGCGACAAGGGCTGTCCGGCCGTCGAAGGCGAAATCCGCGGTGCCGCTCGGAGTGCAGACCACGGCCGACCGGCAGGCCATGGCTTCGGCCGTCGTGTTCGACCAGCCCGCCCGCCTCTCGGCGGAAACGAAAATGTCCGCTTCAGAGTACAGCCCGGCCAGGCGGTCCTGTGCAAGGTTCAAATGGAATTCATGGCCGAGGCGCGTTCGGAGCATGGGCCTGGGATCGCGCCTATCGCGGCCGACCTGGGTGTCGAACAAAATGAGCTTCAGTCCGGGATAACGACGATCGAGACCCTCCAGAGCATCGACGACTTTCCGCACGCCCTTTCGTCTCTTGTAAATCCTGCCGTAGGCCAGAACCCGGATTTCTCCCTCCGTCCGCGGCTCGGAAGAAGGACGGGGGTGAAATATCTCGGGATTGATCCCGCCCGCCGCCTTGCAGCAATCAAGACCGTACTTCCGGCGGAGCCGGCGGCACAGTCCTTCGGAATTGGCCAGGAAACGCCACGGGCCGCGCGCGGCCCGTCGTTCCCACTTGTGACCGGCGAGGACAAAATAGAAGTACTTGTCCCCGGCCCGCAAACCGCGAAAGGCGTCGAGAAGCGTGTATTCGCTGCACAGTCCGACATCGAACCTCTCGGTCCCGAGGGAGCGGAGGGGCCGCGTCTCCCCCCGGAAAGGAAGCCATCCGGGTTTCAGACCGGTGGGATGGAAGAGGACGAACTCATGGCCCAGGCGCCGGAATTCATTTCCCAGCTCCAGGTAGCGGCGAACTCCGCCGAAGACCTCGACATGGGGCAGAAGGGCGGCGATTTTCATGCGGCGCTATTCTAGCACAATCCCCGAGGCTCCCCATTCTACGGCCTGAGACCGCCGACGACGGAGGAAAGATTTGAAACCCGTCGCTTCCTTGCTGAACCGCGCACGTCGCCTCGACCCTCCCCCTGGTCTCAAATAATACGGCAAAAGCAATCGGCAATCATGAGGCTCTATGTTCCGAACCCCCGGACATGATAGAATAGGCCGGCCGGGGAACCCATGGACAAGCAGAGCATAGGCCGGGCGATTCGGAAAAAACGCCTGCAGAAAGGCTATACCCAGAGGCAGGTGGCCGCCGCCTGCGGCGTCAGGCCCTCTTACATCGCCCGGATTGAAAACGGCCGGGCGAATTTCACCATCGAGAAATTCTTGAAAATCGCATCTTTCCTGCAGGTTCCGCCTTACGGTCTTTTCGACACCAAACCCCTGGTTCCTTATCGTCAAAAACCGCCCCGGCTGGTCTTCGACTCGCCGGAGGGGGACTACACGACCGTGAAGCTGTTCGCCGACCCGGGCATGCTGGCCCCGGGGTACGAAATCAGCGAACTCATTCCCCTGGACTTCGTCCCGGTCCTCAAGGATCTCGTCCCCCACTCGACCAAAGCGGACAAAGACCGGGTGGTCGCCGTCCTGGCCGCGGACAACGGAATGGCTCCCGTCATCAACCGGGGATCGGTCATCGGGCTCGACCGGTCCGACGTCGAGCCCCGAGTGGGAGAGATCTACGCCTTCCTGCTGCGGGAAGCCCAGAACGCCGTCACGATCAAGAGGCTGACGAAAATCGACCGCCACCACCTGATCATCGACGGGGACAATCCGAGTCCCTCCCTTCGCCGGTCCGGAGAGCTTAAAGATTACCCCATGCTTCTCAGCCTCAAGAAAGGCGAGCACGAAGATGCGCCCCTCATCCGGGGCCGTGTCCTCTGGGTCTTGAACAGGCTGGCCTGACCGACGGACACGCTTTTCCGGGCTCCCAGAGGAAAAGCATCCAGGATTCTGTCGCCGGCGCAATCCGTCGCCCGCATCTTGACTCCGAAAAATGAATTCCATACACTAAGAGCCTAGAAGACAAAAGTAAAGGATCGCCAACAGATTCAATGTCTGAAAGGAGACGGCCATTATGAGCAAAGACCTTTTCAAAATCGGGGGAGCCATTCAAACCCTTTTCGGCGCTGCCGGCCAGTTCATCCCGGGCGCCGGTGACGTGTTGAGCACCCAGGCGACGGACGGCAACATCTTCAACATGGTTTCGGGCGTCCTGCTCGGCGCCGCCGGCTTCCAGAAATCCGAAAAGACGGCCAGAGTCGTCGCTCCCGTGGTGGGCGTCGTCAACGCCGCCGCCGGCATCCTCGGCTTGACCGGCAACAACACGATCGCCGGTTTTCAGCTCAACGCCGGCACTCCTCAGATCGTCGTCAATTTCATCATCGCCGCCATCGGCATACTGGGTCCCTTCCTGAAAAAGAAGAAGTAAGCGTCTTTCCCGGCCGCCGCGGACGGTCCGAAGCCTCCGCATTCTTGACTTTCGGAGGACGAAAAAATATACTGACCGCAGCGGCTGGCCAGGTAGCTCAGTCGGTAGAGCGAGAGACTGAAAATCTCTGCGTCGGCGGTTCAATTCCGTCCCTGGCCACTCCCTGCTCTTCGGGGGACGATGCCTTCTTGAAAATCGATCGTTATTCTTTCGGACGGGTCGTCGTCGACGGCCGAACCTACCTTTCCGATCTCATCATCCTGCCTGAGAGGGTGATCGCCGGATGGCGAAGAAAAGAAGGCCACCGGCTCCTTCCCGAAGACCTCGCCGAAGCCGTGGCTGCGGCGCCCCAAATTCTGGTCATCGGGACGGGAAGTTTGGGGTTGATGAAAGTCCCGCCGGAAACCAACGCCTTTTTAAAGACCAAGGGGATCGAAGTTCTCGCCGTCCGGAGCGGACGGGCCGCCGCGGCCTTCAACAGGCTTCAAGCCGCCAAGAGAACTGTCGCCTGTCTGCACCTCACCTGCTGATCGGACGTTCGGGGGGAAAGTCCGTCCCGACAGGGAGAAATCGAAGCCCGGCGGGTCCTCACTCTTTGAGGGCCGATTCCATCAGGCTCCGGAATCGGTCACGGAACTCGGGGCGTTTGAGAGCCAGATGAACCGTGGCCTCAAGATAGCCGAACTTGTCGCCGCAGTCGAAACGCCGCCCCTCGAACAGCAGGCCGAAAACCGGACGGCTGCGGAGGTGACGCCGGATGGCGTCCGTGATCTGGATCTCCCCGCGGCTGTCCGGCGGCGTTTTCCGGATGTCGTCGAAGATTTCCGGGATGAAGACATAGCGCCCCAGGATGCCGAGGTCGGAGAACGCCTTCTCCGGGCCCGGCTTCTCGGCCATGTCCAGGATCTGGAAGAGCCGGTCGGAGAGGGGCTTGGGCTTGACGATGCCGTATTTCTTCGTCCCCTCCCTGTCCACCCGGCCGAGGACGATGACCGTGGCCTGTTTTTCCAGGAAAACCTCGACGAGCTGCCGTGTGCAGGGCGGGTCGCTGTCGTAGATGTCGTCCGGCGTGAGGGCGGCGAAAGGTTCGCCGGCGACGAAGGTTTCCCCCATGAGGATGGCATGCCCCAAGCCCAGCGCCGTCGGCTGGCGGATGGAGGTGATTTCGGCCAGCGACTGGACGCGGCGGATTTCCTCCAGGAACTCGAGCTTCCCCTTGCCCTCAAGGACGGCTTCGAGCTCGGGGCTCCGGTCGAAATGGTCTTCCATGACCGCCTTGCCCCGGCTGCTGACGATTCCGATCCTGTTCAATCCCGACCCGGCCGCCTCCTCGACGCAGTACTGGATGAGGGGCTTGTCGATGACGTTCAGCATTTCCTTGGGCAGGGCTTTGCTGGCCGGCAGGAAGCGCGTGCCGAAGCCGGCGGCGGGTATGACGGCTTTGCGGATGTTCATCTGGGGCCCTCCCCTTGGTTGGATTTCACCTGATATCGCTCCCCATTTTTATCAGAAAAGCTCCGAAAAAAACAGGCTCGCCCTCCGGCTTTCTGGCGGCCGGCCCGGCAGCGAAAAAAATGGGCGGGAGCCCCCTCGAGGGGCGCTCCCGCCCCGAATGTCTCTCAGGCTTCCGGCCCGCCGCTCAGAATTTGTAGCTGACCGAGATGCTGGGCACGAAAATTTTCATCCCGTACGTGCCGGGCTGGGCGTCGGCGAAGTCCGGGTCGAGGACCGTGTCCGTATAGAGAATGTTGCGTTCCTTGCCCATCAAATATTCGATTCCGACATCGATATTCAGGGAATCCAGGGCGTAGCCCACGCCCAAGGTGATGACGTTGAAGTCGTAGTTCGGCAGAAGGACATTCATTGTTTGGTCGGGTGCCGGGGCCGGATCCACGTAGAACCCGCCGCGCAGGGCGAGGGACTCGTTCAGCCTGTACTCGGCGCCGAACCGGATCTGAAGGGCATCTTCCCAACGCAGGGGGATGACATCCTTGTCGCCGACGCTCATGAAGGCCTGCCAGAGGGTGTCGGCGTAGTCGAGAGTAATCTTGTCCACGACGGACCACTGGGAGTATTGCAGGTCGCCCGTAACCGTCAGGTTGGGGATGGGCCGCACGGCCACGCCGACCGCCACCCACAAAGGCCAGGTGATGCTCACTTCGACATCGGACGTGATCGGAGGTCCGAGGGAGGACAGGTTGGCGATCGACGTCTCTCCCTTGAAGGGAATCTTGGTCGGGGTGCGGAGCGTGGCGCCGACGCTGATCATATCGCTGGGCTTGAACAGAACGCCGATCGTCGCCCCGATTCCCCAGCCGGTCATGCTCATCTCAAACTGCCCCAGATCCAATCCCGGATCCGGCAGCAGAGGCGGCAGCACCGCGGCTCCCGCCCAGCGCTTGAGGTCGAACATGCCGTAGTTGACGTTCAGGGACGCGCCCACGGAGAACATGTCGCTGAGCTTGTAGGACAGAGCGGGAGCGATGGTCACCAGCCCGACCCGGCTCGTCCATTCGTAGGAGCGCATGAAGGGATAGGTGGCGAACAAGAAGTCATCGCCGTCCCAGGCCGAGCCGAGACCGGCCGGGACATAGACTCCGATGCCGGCCACGATCTTTTCTCCCAGGGGGTGATAATAGGCGGCCATGCCGCTCAGGTAGTGCTTGGACATGGACTTGGCGTCCACGGCCGTCAGGGTGCCTATGGGAGTGGGGATCTCCAGGAGATACGTCCCTTGGGGAATGATGTCCGTTCCGTAAAAACCGAAGGTTTTTGTGGTGAACTGGGACATGCCGGCCGGATTCCAGTAGATGGCGCTGAAGTCGTCGGCCAGCCCCACGAAGGCGCCTCCCATGGCCAAGGCCCGGGAGCCCAGGCTGTTCAGGTTGAGACCGTTGGCCAGGGCGAGGGCCGGCAGAAGGACAAGGCAAAGGAATACGCTGAGGGCTTTTTTCATTGTTGTTCCTCCTTGGAATGGAGCTTTTTTACAACAATCTTCCTCAAAAGTCAACCGAATCCCATCCGGCCGTCCGTTTCCGCTCAGGAAACGGCCTGGACGTCCTTGACGCCGGGCACGTGTTTCTTGATGAATTCTCCGATCCCTTTGGACAAAGTCATCTGCCGCATCACGCATCCCTGACACGCTCCCAGAAGCCGAACCTTGACCACTCCGTCTTCCGTAACCTCCACGAACTCCACGTCGCCGCCGTCCATCTGGAGATGAGGACGCACGGCCTCCACGGCTTTCTTGATTTCTTCGGCGTTCAACATGAGGCACTCCTTTTTTCTTCGTCTCCGTGTTTCCCGCCGGCATCTCTGTTCCGGCGTCGATAAGCGCGGCCCTTGCGCCGGAGAGAAACAAGGGTCTTTGCCCGTCGAAGAGGGCCGGACGTCATTTTTTGGCGAAGACCAGCTGTCCCTTGGCGTCCGCGTCCACCCGCACGGCGTCCCCTTCCCTGAATTCTCCGGCCAAGAGTTTCATGGCCAGCGGATTTTGAAGGTCCTGCTGGATCGTCCGCTTCAACGGCCGCGCGCCGTATACCGGGTCGTAGCCTCGTTCGGCCAGCACTTCCCTCGCCGCGCCCGTGACCTCCAAGCCCACGCGCCTCGCTTCCATCCGTTGGCGCAAGAGTTCGACCTGCAGGTCCACGACCCGCAGAATCGTCTCCTTGGACAGCGGCCGGAAAATGATGACCTCGTCGACGCGGTTGAGGAACTCCGGCCGGAAGTGCGATTCCAGAATGCGGCGCACCTCCCGCTCCATGGCCTCATAGTCCCCGCTGAGCTCCTTGATGACCTGGCTGCCCAGGTTGGAGGTCATGATGACCAGCGTGTTCTTGAAGTCGACCGTGCGTCCTTTTCCGTCCGTCAGCCGGCCGTCATCCAGGATCTGGAGAAGCATGTTGAAGACGTCGGGATGAGCCTTCTCGACCTCATCGAGCAGGACGAGGACGTACGGCCGGCGCTTGACGGCCTCGGTCAGCTGCCCGCCTTCCTCGTAGCCCACGTAGCCGGGAGGCGCGCCGACGAGACGCGCCACGGAGTGCTTCTCCATGTACTCGGACATGTCGAGGCGCACCATGGCCTTCTCTTCGTCGAAGAGGAATTCCGCCAGGGCGCGGGCCAGCTCGGTCTTGCCCACACCGGTCGGGCCCAGGAAGAGAAATGAGCCCAGCGGCCGCGAGGCGTCCTGGATTCCGGCCCTCGCCCGGCGCACGGTGTCGGCCACGGCCCGCAGAGCTTGGTCCTGGCCGACCACCCGGCGACGGAGATGATCTTCCATCCGGATCAGGCGCTCGACCTCGCCTTCGAGCATCTTGGAGACGGGGATGCCCGTCCAGCGGGACACGACCTGGGCCACGTCCTCCTCGTCCACTTCGTCCTTGAGCATCCTGGATTTTTTCTGCACCTCGGCCAGCCGGCGCGTCCGCTCCTCGATGTCTTTTTGAACGGCCGGCAGCCGGCCGTAGCGGATCTCGGCCACCTTCTCCAGGTCGCTTCGGCGTTCGGCCCGGGCCTCCTCGGCCTTGAGGGCGTCGGACTCCTCCTTGAGCTTCTTCATGTCTTCGATGAGGTCCTTCTCCTGGCGCCAGCGGGCCCGCAGCGCGTCGGCCCGGCTTCGAAGCTCGGCGGCTTCCCGCCCCAATTTGTCCAGCCTCTCCTTGGAGGCGCTGTCCTTCTCTTTCTTGAGCGCCTGGCGCTCGACTTCGACCTGCTTGAGCTTGCGCTCCAAGACGTCGATCTCTTCCGGCAGACTGTCGATCTGGATGCGGATGCGCGAGGCGGCCTCGTCGATGAGGTCGATGGCCTTGTCGGGCAGCTGCCGGCCGGAGATATAGCGGTTGGAAAGGGCGGCGGCGGCCAGGAGGGCCGAATCGGTGATCTTGACTCCGTGATGGACCTCGTATTTCTCCTTCAGCCCGCGAAGGATGGAAATCGTGTCCTCCACCGAAGGCTCGCCGACAAAGACCTGCTGGAACCGCCGTTCGAGCGCCGCGTCTTTTTCGATGTGCTTCTTGTATTCGTTGAGGGTCGTGGCGCCCACGCAGCGCAGCTCCCCGCGGGCCAATGAGGGTTTGAGCATGTTGGAAGCGTCCACGGCGCCCTCGGCCGCGCCGGCGCCGATGATGGTGTGGAGCTCGTCGATAAACAGGATGATCCGTCCCTCGGCCTCTTTGATTTCCTTGAGGAGGGCCTTCAGCCGGTCTTCGAACTCGCCTCGGAATTTGGTCCCGGCCACGAGGGATCCCATGTCCAGGGCCAGAAGCTTCTTGTCCCGGAGCGGCTGCGGCACGTCGCCGTCGGCGATGCGCTGGGCCAGCCCCTCGACGATGGCCGTTTTGCCCACTCCCGCCTCGCCGATGAGAACGGGATTGTTTTTCGTCCGGCGGGAGAGCACCTGAATGAGACGGCGGATTTCATCCTCCCGGCCGATGACCGGGTCGATTTTCCCGCTCCGCGCCAGGGCCGTCAGGTCGCGGGTGTACTTTTCCAGAACCTGGAACTTGCTCTCGGGCTCCGGATCGGTCACCCGCTGGCTGCCGCGCAGGTCCTGGAGGGCGCCGAGAGCCGTCTCGCGGTTCAGTCCGCATTCCTTGAGCAGCTTGCCCGCGGGAGAGGAGGGATCCTGAAGCATGGCCAACAGGAGATGTTCCGTGGAGATGTACTCATCCTTCAGGGCTTCCGCTTCCCGGCGGGCCTGGTCCAAAAGCCTCTTCAGCGCCGAGGAGACGTAGGTCTCTCCCCCGCTCACCCGGGGGATGTCCTGGAGCGCCTTCTCCAGACCGGCTCGAAGCCTCGGGACGTCCGCTCCGGCCTTCGTCAGGACGGAGTTGACGATGTTCTCTTCTTGCCCCAGGAAACTCCATAGCAGATGCTCCGGTCGGATTTCCTGATGACCCGCTTCCTCCGCTTTGGCCTGAGCCAGACCGATCGCCTCCTGCGACATGACGGTCAATCTTTCGCCCGACATCCCTGTTCTCCTTGCTGGTCTCTCAAAATCTCATTCTTCTTTAATAAGCGGCGCGGCGCCTGGTGTCAAGTCAAACCGTCGTCTTGACAAAAGGGAAAAAATGGCTATGTTTTTCTTAGCAGGAGTTGTTCATGGAAGAACTGGAAGTTACGAGCTGGCTCACCCTGGACGCTCTCAAGAAGTCCGCCGACATCGTGGAAATGGTCGGCAATCTCCAAACCGGGCACAGCATGTCCGTCTTTTGCGTCATCGAGGAAGATTATCTCGAACTCCTGTACAGCGACACGGCCTCCAACGCCATTCGGGTCTACGACGACCGGGATGAGTTCGAAGAGGCCTTAAAAGAGCGCAAAGAGGAAACGGGAGAGGCCCCCTTCGACGAAGAAGACGACATGGATCTGGAAGAAGACGCCGAAGACGAGGAGGAAGAAGAGGAAGAAGGCAAGGCCGAATCCGAAGACGAAGACGAAGAGAGAGAAGAAGTCTGAGGCGGGTTTATCGCCCGTCCGATTTCAGGATATCGCGGAGACGCTTGAAGAGGTCGAGCGCCTCGTCGGGCGTCGGCGTTTCCCCCTCCCGGTCCTGGATCTCCCGGCGGATGTCCTCCAAAGTCTCCCGCTCCCTGTCTTCGGGAAAGAGCAGGGGTTGGCTTCTGTCCCGGCCTTTTCGGGACCGGCGGGCGAGGACGGGCCGGCCGGCCTCATCGAGCTCCTGTCGCTCCATATTGAACAGGATTTCCCTGGCCCGGTCGAGGACCGAGGAGGGGATGCCGGCCAGTTTGGCGACGTGCAGCCCGTAGCTCCGGTCCGACGGACCGGGCTCGATTTTCCGCAAAAACACGACATCGCCCTTCCATTCTTTGACGGCCAGGTGACAGTTTTTGATCCGGGCATGGGTCAGGGCCAGCTCGGTCAACTCGTGATAGTGGGTGGCGAACAAGGTTTTGGGCCGGATGTCCTCCCGTTCATGAAGAAACTCGGCCACCGCCCAGGCCAGGCTCAGACCGTCGAAGGTGCTCGTGCCGCGTCCCACCTCGTCGAGGAGCACCAGACTCCGGGAGGAAACGCTGTTCAGGATGGCGGCCGTTTCCACCATCTCGACCATGAAGGTCGACTGTCCCAGGCTCAGAAAATCCATCGCCCCGATCCGGGTGAAGATGCGGTCCACGACGCCCAGGGACGCTTTCCTGGCGGGGACGAACGATCCCATCTGGGCCAGGATGACGATCAGGGCCGTCTGCCGCAGGTAGGTCGATTTGCCTCCCATGTTAGGGCCGGTGATGATCAGGACCTGTTGCTCCTCCCGGTCAAGGGTCGTGTCGTTGGGAATGAACGGCTCGCCGGCTGCGGCCTCGACGACCGGGTGCCTTCCGTCGCGGATGAGGATCCGGTCGTCGTCGCGGATCTCAGGCTTGACGTATTTGCGCCTCCCGGCCGTTTCCGCCAGAGCGCAGAGGACATCGACCTCCGCCGCCCGGCGGGCGGCGGCCAAAAGACGCTCCGATTCCCGTCCCACGCGCTCCCGCGCCTCGAGAAACAGCCGGTGTTCGAGGCGGCCGATCCGCTCCTCGGCGTGAAGAACCTTGTCCTCGTAGTCCTTGAGCTCGGGGGTGATGAACCGTTCCGAGCCGACGAGCGTCTGCTTGCGTATGTAATCCGGCGGAACATGGGGCAGGTTGGGCTTGGTGACTTCGAGGAAATAGCCGAACACCTTGTTGTAGCGCACTTTGAGGGAAGCGATTCCGGTGCGTTCCCTTTCCCTCGTCTCCAGATCGGCCAGGAACGTCTTGCCCGAGCGGCTGACGCGCCGCAGCTCATCGAGCTCGGGATGATATCCGTCGCGGATGACGCCTCCCTCGGTGAGAAGCGGGGCGGGCTCGTCAAGGAGCGCGCGGCCGATGAAATCGGCCACGTCCTGGGCGTCGTCGCCCTCCTCCCGAAGGCCGCGCAGCAGCGGGGAGGCGAACGGCTCGAGCTGCCGCCTCAGGACGGGAAGCGGACGCAGCGAGTTCTTGAGCGCCGCCAGCTCGCGGGGTCCGGCGACGCCCAGGGCCGCCTTTCCGGCCAGCCGCTCCAGGTCGTGAACCTCCTTGAGCGTCCGACGCACCTCCTGCCGCTCCCTCAGGGAAGCGGCCAGTTCCTCCACGGCCGACAGCCGCTCCCGAATGCGCTCCGCGTCCAGGAGCGGCTTGAGAAGCCAGTCGCGCATCAGGCGCCCCCCCATGGGCGTGACCGTCTCGTCAAGGACGCCGAGGAGCGAATCGGCGACCTTGCCGTCGCGAAGGTTCCGGACGAGCTCCAGGTTTCTGACGGAGGCGGCGTCCAGAAAAAGATGACCGTAAAGAGGCAGGTTCCGGAGCCGCCGGATCAGCCGCCGGGACCCCCGGCGCACCGTTCTCAGATAGTGCACCAGGCCGCCGGCGGCGGCGGCGGCGAGGGGCTTGTCCTCGAGGCCGAAACCGGCCAGAGTGGACACCTCGAGCTCCTCGAGGAGAAGGCTGCGTGCTCGCGGAATGTCGAAGACCCAGGACTCGACCGGGCTCGTGGAGACGCCTTCCAGACCGACGGCCTGGAGGACGGCGCCAAGACGCGTCTCGTCGTCGGAGGAAACGACGATTTCGCGGGGAGCGGCCTTGAAAATTTCATCGCTCAGGATCTTTTCCTCTCCGCTGCCCCCCTCCATGGCCCTCATTTCGCCCGTTCCCAGCTCCATCACCGCCAGCCCCCAGCCTTCCGGGGCGAAGGCTAGTCCGGCGATATAGAGGCCCTCTCCGGCGTCTTCGAGGTCGACCTCCACGGCCGTCCCGGGAGTCAGCACCCGGACCACTTCGCGCTTGACGACGCCCTTCGCTTCGCGCGGATCCTCGACCTGCTCGCAGACCGCCACTTTGAAACCCTGGCGGAGCAGCTTGGCCAAGTAGGAGTTGACGGCATGGTGGGGCACCCCGCACATGGGAACTTTCTGCCTCGACGTCAGGGCGATCTCAAGCGCCCGGGAGGCCGTTTCGGCGTCCTCGTAGAACATCTCATAGAAATCTCCGAGGCGGAAAAAAAGGAGGGCGCCCGGATGGCTCCGCTTGAGGCGGAAATACTGCTCCATCATCGGCGTCAGGGAATTCTGTCCGGGCATCTTGGTTCCCCCAATATATCCGCCGCCGCCGGCGATTGCAAGAATCGCCCGGGCCGTAACCCAAGCCCTTTGAATGTCGTACTGATTCTCACCATCAATCAACCAGAAAAAGGCCAGGGGAGGGTTGAGGCGACATGCGGGATTCAGCAAGGAAGCGACGGGTTTCGAAGGGCTTCCCGGCCGACCTATCCGGAGACAGCCTCCTTTGGCCCTCCTGATTCCCCAGGAGGGCCAGGGAGGATAATATTCATAAAACAGATTGGGAGCCGTCTCCGGCAGATGCAGGAGGCCGGCCTGCTGAGCACAGCTCCCCGAAAGCCGGAGACAGCGTTTTCTTTGTCATAGCGATATTAACCCCCCCGCGCCCCCCTTGAAGCAGGGGGGCAAAAGGAAGCTGTCTCCGGAAAGGCCTGCGAAAGCAGACTGAGAAACCAGGAGCTTCCGCCGCGATTCGAACCCCGCCAGGCGCCGAAGCCCTCTCCTGGCCTTTTTACTGGTATTCTTGTTTGTGGAAGAAGTCGCAACAGCTGAAGGGCGTGAAAAATCCTGCCCTCGAGCGAGGCTGAAATCCAATCCCTCGCCGGCGGGCTCGGGCGTCGAGGCCCTCGGTTTGACTTCGCGCCGCCGGTGGTATATATCTGCCCCCGATGAACCTGGCCAATGTTCTGACCTCCTTTCGGATTCTCATCATCCCTTTCCTGGTGGTTATCATCTTCTCCAATTTCCGCGGCCGGGAAATTTTGGCCGCTTCCTTGTTCGCCGCGGCCTGGCTGACGGATTGGCTGGACGGGCTGTGGGCCCGCAAGAACCGACGCATCTCGGCCCTGGGCCAACTCCTCGATCCCACGGCCGACAAGCTGCTCGTCGTCTCCGTCCTCATCTGTCTCGTCGAGCTCGGCGCCGTCAAGGCCTGGATGGCGGTCATCATCATCGGCCGTGAGCTGGCCGTTTCGGGATTCCGGGCCATCGCCGCCTCACGAGGCGTGACCATTCCCGCTTCGATGATGGGCAAAATCAAGATGGCGGTCGAATCGGCGACGTTGACGCTTCTTCTCCTGGGCGAGAAGCATCTCGGCCCGCTTTTCCCCGTGGCCCGCGCGGGATTGTGGCTGGCAGTGGCGGTGTCGCTTTTCTCCGGCTTGGAGTATTACCTGAAATACCTGCCCCGCATCACCTCGGGCCGGGCCTCCCCTTCCGCGTCTTCCGATCCCCGCCGCTCCTCCTGACTTGACCGCTGGGAGGGCTCCCTCCAGCCCGAATCGGCCGGGGCGACGGACTCCTCACCGGCCGTCGGCTACAAAGAAAGCGCCTGGCGCGTTTTTTCCAGAGAGGCCGTATCCTCGACGTTGAGAAGACCGAAGGACCCGGGCCAGCCGCGCCCGATCCTCTTCATCAGCCCGGACAACACCTTTCCCGGGCCCAGCTCCACGAAATGCGTCACATTCTCGTCCTTCAGCCTCTCCATGGAATCGAGCCACAAGACGGGCCGGCTGACCTGTCTTTTGAGAGCGTCGCGCGCTTCCCGGCCCGTTCGGATGATTCGGGCGTCGACGTTGGTCACCACGGGAAAGCGGAGGTCGCGGAATGCGACGGCGTCGAGATCGGGCTCGAGCTTTTTCTCGGCGCCGATCATCAATGTCGTATGGAAGGGCGCGCTGACGGGCAGAAAAACCGAGCGGGAGGCCTTGATGAGCTTCACCGCCTCCTCGACGGCCGGTTTGTGTCCGGCAATGACGGTTTGTTCGGGGCTGTTCCAATTGGCCACCTCGACCGTTCCCGAGCCCACCCGGGCCAGGGAATCGAGCACCGTCCGGCGTTCGGCTCCCAGGAGGGCGGCCATGGCCCCCACGCCCACCGGGACGGCGTCCTGCATGTATCGGCCGCGCTTATGAACGAGGAGAACGGCGTCCTCGAAGCTCAAAGCTCCGGCGGCCACGAGAGCCGAATATTCGCCCAGACTGTGTCCGGCGGCGAAAGCCGGCTTGAGACCCAAAACCTCGAAAGCGATGACGCTGCAGACCAACAGCGCCGGCTGGGTGTTTTGGGTCAGTTTCAAGTCCTCTTCCGGCCCCTCAAAACAAAGGCGGGACAGCGGATACCCCAGGACATCGTCCGCTTTGGCGAAAAATTCTCTCGCCGTCTCGGAATTCCGGTGAAGATCCAGACCCATGCCCACGGCTTGGGATCCCTGCCCGGGAAAAAGAAAAGCCAGGCGGTTCATCGGAATGTCACTCCCTGTCCAGGACGTCCAGACAGCCCTCCAGAATCTGGACATGGGCTTGGCGGCGCAGATTTTGAACCCAGGCCGCGGCCTGGCTCCTGATTTTTTCCGCTTTGAGACGCGCCTCGAGACGGTCCAACACTTCGAGGAGAGGGCCCGGCTGCGAGCCGCGACCGCGCTCCTCCGGCACATAGGTCTCCTGATAATATTCTTCGATCTCCCTGAGCGTCACCATGGTGCTCCGGCTGAATCTCATGAAGATGATTTCCTCGAAGAGCAATTTCTGTTCGAAATACGGCAACAGGTCGTCGGATTCCAGGCCGAAGGCTCTGAACGCCGCCTCGACCTGAGCCTGTTCCATGCCGGACAAGGCCCCGTCGCGGGCGGCGACAATGCGCTCCGGGGAAACGGAAACGCGTTCCTTGATCAGGTCGATGACGATCTTGAGATCGATCCATCTGTCGAGCACGTCCCTCGGACCCGAGGCGCCTTCCGCCCCGAACAGGCCGAAAGCCTCCAGAATCCTGATCTCGATCAGTGTGACGGGCTGGTCATTGACCCGCGCCAGGAGACAATCGAGCGTTTCGGCGGAAAGCGCGGCGCCGGAAAAAACAGCCGCGACGAAGACGGCCAGGAGGAGGGCCGGGGCCGTCAGGCCGGCCGCCGGGGAAACAACACGTTTTTTAAAACACATGTCCGATGGTGATGAAAGGAAAGATTTTTTTCTGCCCGGTCGGAGCCCGGGGGCTCAGGCCGAGATCGAAGCGGATGGGCCCCAAGGGCGTGCGGTAGCGCAGGCCGAACCCTACGGCGGCCTTCAGCTTGAGCACGTTGAAGTCTTTTCTTTTGGGGAAAACGTTGCCGACGTCCAAAAAAAACGCCCAGCTCAGGTCCCGCAGAGCGCCGATGACGGGAAAAGACGTCTCGAAGTTGAGAAGGAAGAGGACTTTGCCGCCGACCGGACGGCCCGACAGGGGGTCCATGGGTCCCAGCTCGTCGAAGTCCGTTCCCCGGAAAGAATTGCTTCCTCCGGCGAAAAACCTTTCGTGGATCGGCATACGGCCCTGTCCCAGCCCCAGCCGGGCGGTGGCGCTGATCCGGAGCACGGAGAAAAGGGTGTGATGGCTCTGATACTTGGCGAACAGCTTGAGAAAATCCGACTCGACGCCGAACAGAGGGTACGCCCACTCCAGGGAGGCGCTGAGGAACGAGCCGCGGACGGGATTGACGGAATCGTCTCTCCCGTCCCTGACGGCGCTGAACGAGATCGAGGTTTTGGAGAAAGGGTAGAATTGGCGGTCGATTTCGTTCTCGGCGATATCCAGAAAATAGAGAGTCGTGCTCGACCAGGTCAGCGTGGCGAGCATCAGGAAATCCCGGACGAGAGGCATGACGCCGCTCAGACTCGCGCCCCGACGGTCGTATCCGTAGCTCGAACGATCCTCCCTCTCCAGCCAACCGCTCAGGATGTTCTGGACCGGAAGTCCGAAAAAGTACGGCTGCTCGAAGGACAACACCCCCCGCTTCTCCTTGAGGCTGAACTGCCCGACGACGCTGAACTGGGAGGCGTCGCCGAAAACGTTGTGGCGGATGTATTCGGCCGTTCCGCGGGGACTGATGACATTTTCCCAGACCGTGAGGGCGAAGGGGATGTTCTTGTTTTCCAAGCCCACACCGAAGGAGACGTAGTTCCGCCCTCCCTCACGGAGGCTGATGACCACATTCTCCGAATCGGCGGAGAAGGGAATCTCCTCGATCTTGACCTCGGTGAAGATCCCCAGGCGTTCCAGGTTCCTCCGGGTTTCGAGGAGAGCCTGTCTGTAGGGCGGCTCGCCCTCCCGGAAGCGGATCTCGCGGACAACGGTGCTCCGGCGGGTGGCTTTCCGCCCGGTGATCGTGATCTTGTCCACCAGAACCCGGCGGCCTTCCCGGACGTGAAACACGACGTTGTGGATCCCTTGTGACTCGGGCAGGATTTCGGCCGTGATTCTCGTCCCCCGCACGCCCTGGTCGAGATAGAAGGACTCCAGCCGCTCGACGTCCATCTGGATGTTGGGCCGGAAAAACGGGCCGCCCGGGCGGCTCCCGATTTTCTCCAAAAGTGCGGCGGGGCTGAAGAGCGACGCCCCCTCGATGAGGACGCGATTCAGGGTTTCGCGCGGCCCCTCGTCCACTTTGTAAATCACGGTGACCGCCCGTCCTTGGCGTTCGAACTCGAGATCGACGCGCGGCCGGGAGAAACCCTGGGTTCGGTAGAGATAGCTGATATCCTCGGGAAGACTGAACACGCTCTCTCCGTCGAGAACGTTCAGTCCCGGAAAAGTGGGCGCGAGCTCCAGGGCAGCTTCGATTTCTTCCGGAGTGAAGTGCGTCAGCCCCTCGAATCGAACGTTCCGAATCAGACACCGCTCGCCGGGGTCCACTTCATGGACCACCCGGATCAGATTGTCTTCCTTTTCGATCCTGGAGGTAACGAGGGCGAAGATGTGTTGCTTCCTTCTGAGAAAAGAGAGGATGCGCGCCTCGCCCTCTTGGAGTCCCCACTCCTCGAAAATTCTCTCCTCCCAGATGGGACGGACGAGCTCTTCGGGCACCGCGGCGCCGTTGATGACGATTTCGATCCTCTCCCCTCCTTTAATGCTCAGGGAGAGGTCCACCGTGCCGTGATCGTCGTCGAAGCGCGGTTCTTCGGCTTCGACCCGGGCCCGCTGGTAGCCGAGGTTCCGGAGGGCGGAAGCGAGGAGCTCCGCATCCCTCTTCAGCTGGGACGGCGCAAAAAGCTTTCCCGTGCGGGTGGACATCCGTTTTCTGAGGGCGCGCTCGTCGAGATCGACGTCCGAGCGCAGGTCGACCGAGGAAACGACATAGCGCTGGCCCGGCTGGATGTCGAACAGAATGTCCACGATTCCGGATGGCCTATCGGCGAGGGCCGAAGCCCGGACGCGCGCCCCGAAGAAGCCTTCCCGGCGGAGAATGTCTTCGATTTCGCCCTCGGCCCGGGTCCTCCAGTTCTCCCTGTATTCCGATCCGGGACGCAACGTCGTCAGGCCGGCGCGGAGGATTCTTTGAGGAAGCTCCAACCCGGAGGGAAAAATCAGGCTGCGTACATAAAGCTTGTTGGTCAAGACATAGGCGAGAACGGTTTCCCGGCCTTCCCGACGCTCAATCCTCACGTCGGAGAACAGCCCGGTGCGATAGAGCTGGATGAGGCTGTTGTTGACCTGGCGCAGAGAGAGCTGGTCACCGGCCTTGACCGAAACCAGGCCCCGGATTTCAGGAGGAGCCTCCTCGCCGTCCAAAAAAACCTCGACGCGGACGATCGTTTCCTCGGTCCCATCCGCCAGGGCGGCCGGCGGGCCGGGCCACACCACAAGCAGCAGGGCGACCGGTCCTATCCATCGCCAAGGCATGGTCAAAATCTCTTGCGAACCTTGAAATCGAGACTCATCCGCCCGAGCTCGTCTCGAATACCGACCAACGACAGATTATCGCCGATCTCCCACTCCATCCTGACGATCTCCTCGCGCTGGGTCGACAGGTTGGTGGAATAATAAATGAACAGGTTTCGGCTGATCCTTTTCCCCACCGTAAGGCGGGCGGTCATTTCCGACGAGGTGCCCAGAATGAAGGGATCGATTCGGAAACGGTCGATGCTCAGCAACTTGGTCGCCCGTTTTTTGGCCTCCTCGAAAAGCTGGAGGGTGACCAGCGTGGCCGAGCTGAGCTGGGCGCTCGTCTCGGCCCGGTACGTGCGCTTGAAAGCCTCGCCCATGACCAGGAGGGCCAGAACGTCCTCGGGCGGCAGGGGCGGAGAGGAGGTGAATTCCGTCTTGAGATGGTCCAGAAGCCCGGACAGAGAGAAGGTGACCCGGTAGTCCTTGACATAAGTCTCTCCCCTGAAATCCAGGTAGGGATCGATGGCCATGGGGTTGAAAAAGCGGAGATTGCCCCGCAGAAGGGTGAATTTCCTGTCCTGGAAAAACACGTATCCGTCGAACAGTTCGACCTCGCCCAGCAGGATGGGGTCGGCCACCGAGCCCGTGACGTTGAGGTCGAACCGGCCGCGGGCGCGGCCCAGGGAATTCTCCACCCAGGCGTTGTCTTCGGCCCGAAGATTGATGTTCAGCGTCAGGTCGTCGAAAAAATCCTTCTCGACGTCCGGCTGGTAGTAAGGCTCCGAACTGAAGCTGAATTCCTCGGACAGCTCTCGCCGCCAGGACAGGGACTGAACATCGAAATTCCCGTCAAGAACGAACCTGTCGCTGTCCTTGACGAGGCGCAGACGGCCGTCGGCCAGTGCCCGCGTTCTCGCCAGAGGAGCGAGTCTCATCCCCTGGCCTTCGATCGTGAAATCGAGGCCCACATCCTCGCCCTTGCGGCCGAGGAGGAGCTCTCCCGTGGCCTGGACCGGACCTCCGCCCAATGTGCCCTGGAAGGATCGGAGCGATAGGCTTCGGCCCTCGATGAAAACCAGTCCTGAATAATCGTTCACCGCCTGAGAGAAATCGGGGATGGGCAGAAGGGAGCCTTGAAAATCCACGACGCCCTTCACTCCCGGTTCGCTCGACGGTCCCCGGATTTCGGCCAGATAATTGACCTGCCCCCGGGCTCCCTTCCAGGGAAGAAGGATGTCCAATTCGGAGAACGATCCCTTGATGTCCGCGGAATACGAACGGTCGGTGAAACGGTAGGCGAAGCTCAGGGTGCAATCGTTGTCCCCCGGACGGAACAGACCTTTCCAGGACGCTTCCAGGATCTCGTCGGAAAAGAGGAGCCGCCCCTCTCCCTCGGCGCGCGCGGCGGCGACGCTTCCGTAGCCCGGATTCCGGATTTCGATCGTCCCCTGGACCGGATCTTTCCCCAGAACCCCCCCGCCCGTCATCCGAAAGGATAAAAAACCCTTGAGGCCCGGCTCGAACCCGGCCAAGTCCAGTTCACTTCCTGAAACATCCAGGCTGAAGGTGTCGTCGGCCAGGCCGAGCCGCCCCGTTCCCGAGACGCGTCCTCCGGAATACGTCATCTCCAGTGAGGGAAAACGCAGTTCCTCGTCTTCCTCGTAAACGACCGCCCCCTTCACCTCGGTGAACGTCTGCGTTCCCAGGGCAAGGCGCGGACTCGAAAACTCCCCGGACACGGACACGCGGTCGTCGCGTCCGACGATCTCGAACTCTCCCCGGCCCTCTCCCCTGAGCGGAAGAGGAATATCGAGCGCCGGGAAAAGACGCTCCACGAGCCCGCGGCTGAGTCCGATGTCGGCCTTCCAGGACTCCGGGCCGACGGACACGTCCGCCTGACCCATGAGCTCCGGATCGTCCGCCCGGCAGGAGACGGTGACTTCGCCTTCCTGGGTGTCGATGTCGGCCGTGCCCTCGACAAAATCCGCCTCTAGTCTGTCCAGGGCCCCGGGGAAAAGAAAAAATTTCATCCGGACGCGGGGGGAAGAGAACGGGCCGGAAATCCGGATCTCGGCGTTTCCGCGGCCGCGGATTTCAGGAAAATCAAAATCCTCCACCAGCATGAGGGACGTGAAACGGCGGGCGAGCTTGACGTCTTTGACCTGGCCTGAAAGACGCATATCGAACGTCCTCCCGATGTCCAGATCCGCATCCAAGGACAGCCGGCCGAAGGAGGAATCCATCTCCGGAGAACGGAAACGGATCCTGTCTTTCCCGTCCCAGTTGAGGGTGAACGCTCCCTGGAGGGGAAACCGGTCGGGCTCGGAGCCCGGCAGGGAGACATCGTCGCGGAATTCCGCCTCGGCCTCGAGCCGCCCGTCCTGCAGGACGAAGCCGCCCCAGGCCGCGGAACGGACCGGCCAAGGGAGCGAGATATCCCTCATCACCGGATCGAGGAACAGATTTTCGGCTCGGCCCTCGATTCGCGCCCCAAGGAACGAAAGGCGCAAATCCTGGCGGCGCCCCGAAGCCGACTCGGCGGCCAGATCCAGGCGACCTTCTCCCGATTCCCGGATCTCGATCCGTCCCCGCACCTTCCCCAGCGGCACACGGTTGATGGCCAGGTTCCGGCTGTCGAGGTCGCCGCCGACCTCGAGCCTCCCCTCTCGAACCGCGATCCGACCCGAGCCGCGGACCTCTCCCGTCCAGGAAAAAGGAAGGTCGAGATAGTCCGCCAGCCAGCCGGATTTGAGATTGAAATCTCCGGCGAAGGAAACGAACGGCTTGTTCGCCCCGATGTCCCCCGCAATCCTGAGGTAAAGGGAAGGTCCGCTGGCCGTCAGGCGCCTGATCCGCGCCGCTCCCTGCCCGCCTTCGAGCGACAGGCGCACGAACCCCGTGAGCGGCTCCTCGACCCCGGGAAGGAAGATTACGGACTCTCGGATGCGCGCTTGAACCGCATATCTGTCCTTGCGCCAATTGAAATACGCGTTCACGCCGCGCGCCCGGACGCGGACCCGGCCGCGGTAATGAAACTCCCCTTCGTGAATCACGCCCCGCTCGACGGCAAACGGAATCTCGACCTCAAACGGCTCCCCGGCGGGCGCGGCCGTCTCGGAGAGGCGGAAAACGGGCCGCTCGACGGCCAGGGACACGCGCCGGTCCGACGACAGGAGAGAGCGGAGGGGAACGGACAGGGAGACGCTGTGCGCCGAAAAGTTGGGCGCCCCGGGCTTGCTGCGGATGTTCTCGATGACCAGCAGGGGCGGAAAAACCGAAAGTTTGATCCGACTGTACTCGAAATGGGCTTCGACCTGCCCCTGGACCTGGCGGAGAATGATGTTGCGGACGACGACGCCGGCGGCCAAAGGCAGGAGAATCAATCCCGCGAGGATGGCCAACAGGACAATCGTTTTTTTCTTCATCCTCCAAATCACTCCACGACGAACAACACGGCTCCGGCCTCGACCGTTTCACCGGCGCGGACTTTGAGCCGGCGCAGAGTCCCGGAACGCGGCGCCTTGATTTCGTTCTGCATCTTCATGGCTTCCAGGATCATGACCGGCTGTCCCTCCGAAACCCGGCTCTCCTCCTCGGCCAAGACCTGCACCACCCGGCCGGGCATGGATACCGAAACCTCCTTTTTCCTGGAACGGCCGCGCTCCTGTCCCGAGATCTTGGACGGGGCGTTCCTCGCCACCCGGAACATGCGGCCGTTGACAAAGACCGATCGACCGTCCGCTTTGTCGCTGAGGGTGACGTTGAAGATGCGGCCGTCGACGTTCAGGAGGATCTCATCGGGATTGATGAATTCGGCCGACACATCGTGACTCCGGCCGTTCAAGGCGATGCGATAGCGGCCGACTCCCGATTCTTGCATTCTTATCCGGAATTCCTCGCCGTCGACCCACAGCGTCACGTTCATCTCAGGCTCGCGTTGGCATGGCTTTCCGCCCTGCCGCGCAGTTTCCACGGACTGGCCGCGCCCCGGGCCTGATGGGATTCGCCCCGCCGGACGTCGTGGAGGCTTTTCAGGCCGGCGGCCAGTACGGCCGCCCGTTTTTCCTCGTCGGATCCGTCCGGCTTCTCCTTTTCCATCTCGGCGATGAAATGCGTCGTGTAGTCCCCGCCGAGAAAACGGGGATGGGTAAGAATCCGCTTGAAAAAAGGGACGGTGGTCTTGATGCCGTAAATGCGGTATTCGGACAGGGCGCGCCGCATGCGCCGCACCGCCTCGTTCCTCGTCTTGCCCCAGGCGATCAGCTTGGCCAGCAGGGGGTCGTACTCGAAGGGAACGACGAAACCCTCGTAAACGCCGCTGTCCTCGCGGATGCCCAGCCCCCCGGCGGGGCCGTGAAGATGCAAAATCCGTCCCGGCGAAGGCAGGAAGTCGTTGTCGGGATCCTCGGCGTAGATGCGGCATTCGAGGGCGCACCCCTGGGGCCGGATGTCTTCCTGGGCGAGCTCGAGGGGAAGCCCGGCGGCGATTTCGAGTTGCGCCTTCACCAGATCGATGCCGGTGACCATCTCGGTGACGGGATGCTCGACCTGCAGTCTGGCGTTCATCTCCAGAAAATAAAAATTCTTCCGGCCGTCGACGATGAACTCCACAGTGCCGGCGTTCCGGTAGCCGATGCTGGCCGCCGCGCGAACCGCCGTCTCCCCCATGCGGCGGCGCGTCACGTCGTCGAGGAAGGGCGAGGGTGTCTCCTCGAGGACCTTCTGGTAGCGCCTCTGCAGGGAGCACTCCCTCTCGCCCAGGGAGACGGTCCGGCCGTGATGGTCGGCCAAGATTTGGACCTCGATATGATGGGGATCCTCAATGTACTTCTCGATATAGACCGCCGGGTCGGCGAAGCTCGATTCGGCCTCCGAGCGGGCCAGGTTGAATCCGGCCGCAAGCTCCGAGGCGTCCCGGACGAGGCGCAGTCCTTTCCCCCCTCCGCCTCCCGAGGCTTTGAGCAGAAGGGGATAGCCGACCTGCTCCGCCGCGGCCCGTAGATCGCTCTCGTCCCGAACCGGCTCCAAGGTTCCGGGGATGATCGGCACGCCCGCCTCGGACATGACCCTCCGGGACGTGGTCTTGCGCCCCATGAGGCCCATGGGCCCGGAGGGGGGGCCGATGAAAACAACGCCCTCCTCTTCGCACCGCTCCACGAAACGGGCGTTTTCGGCCAGGAATCCGTATCCGGGATGAACGGCTTCCGCCCCGCACGAACGGGCGGCGGCCATGATCTTCTCGATATTCAAATAGGAGTCGGCGGGCGCGGATCCTCCCAAGAGGTAGGCTTCCTCCGCCAGGCGGACGTGCAGGGCGGCGCGGTCAACTTCGGAATAGACCGCCACGGGGACGATGCCCGCTTCGCGGCAGGCCCGGATCACTCTGACGGCGATCTCGCCTCGGTTGGCGATCAAGACTTTGCGGAACATGTCGGCTTTTTTCTCAAAGGGGGATGTTGCCGTGCTTGCGCGGCGGGTTTTTGTCCCTCTTGTTTTCGAGCATCCGCAGGGCGGCGATGAGCTTCAGGCGGGTGAAGCGCGGTTCAATGACCTCGTCCAAGAATCCTTTTTCACAGGCGATGTAAGGGTTGGCAAGTTTTTCCCGGAATTCCCGGATTTTTTCCGCCCGCGAGCGGTCGGAATCCCGCGCCTTGTCGAGCTCCCGTTTGTAGACGATGTTGACCGCGCCTTCCGGACCCATGACCGCGATCTCGGCCTGGGGGAACGCCAGGTTGACGTCGGCCCGGATGTGCTTGGAGGCCATGACGCAATAGGCGCCGCCGTAGGATTTCCGGGTGATGACGGTCATCTTGGGCACGGTCGCCTCGGCGAAGGCGTAGAGGAGCTTGGCGCCGTGGCGGATGATGCCCCCGTGCTCCTGGGCCACTCCCGGCAGGAAGCCGGGCACGTCTTCGAAGGTGACGAGGGGGATGTTGAACGCGTCGCAGAAGCGGACGAAGCGGGCCCCCTTGTCCGAGGCATTGATGTCCAGGGCGCCGGCCAGGTGGTCGGGCTGGTTGGCCACGACGCCCACCGGACGGCCGGCCAGACGGCCGAAACCGACGACGATGTTCCGGGCGTAGTCCGATTGCACTTCCAGGAAATGGCCGTCGTCCACGACCGGCCGGATGATCGTGCGGATGTCATAGGCCAGATAAGGATCGTCGGGCACGGCCTTGTCCAGTTCCGGGCATTCCCTGTCCCAGGGATCGGAGGCCGGCTTGAAGGGCGGGTCTTCCATGTTGTTGGAAGGCATGAACGACAAGAGCTCGCGGATGAGCTCCAGGGCCTGCTCCTCCCCCGGCGCGGAGAAATGAGCCACGCCGCTCAGGGCGTTGTGCGTCTCGGCCCCGCCCAATTCCTCCATGGTCACTTCTTCATGGGTGACGGCCTTGATGACGTCCGGCCCGGTGATGAACATGTGGCTCCGGCCCTCGACCATGATGATGAAATCGGTTATGGCCGGCGAATAGACCGCTCCCCCGGCGCAGGGCCCCATGACGGCCGAGATCTGGGGGACGACGCCGGAGGCCAGGACATTGCGGAGAAAAATGTCGGCGTAGCCCGCCAGGCTGGCCACGCCCTCCTGGATGCGCGCCCCGCCCGAATCGTTCAAGCCGACGATGGGCGCTCCGGCCTTGAGGGCCAGGTCCATGACCTTGACGATCTTGGCCGCGTTGGCCGCCGAGAGCGAGCCGCCGAAAACCGTGAAGTCCTGGGCAAAAACGAACACCGTCCGGCCATCCACCGTTCCGTAGCCCGAGACGACGCCGTCGCCGTAAGGGCGGTTCTTGTCCATGCCGAAGTCCACGCAATCGTGGCGGACGAGCTTGTCCATCTCCTGGAACGACCCTTCGTCGAGCAGGATCCGGATGCGCTCCCGGGCGGTCAGTTTGCCGGCGGCGTGCTGTTTCCGAACCCGCTCCTCCCCCCCGCCCGCTTCGGCGGAGGCGTTCCGCGCCTTCAGGTCGGCGATTTTGTCGTCGATGCTCATGGCCGGGTCGCCCTCACTTGACCGCCCGACCCCAGTCTTTAAGAAACTTGTCGATGCCGATGTCGGTCAACGGATGATGGAACAGCTTGTCCAGAACGGCGAAGGGAATCGTGGCGACGTGGGCGCCAAGAAGAGCCGCCTCGATGACGTGACGGGGGTGCCGGATGCTGGCGACGATGACTTCGGTCGGAAGCTGATAATTTTCGAACACGGTCACGATCTCGCGAACGAGATCCATGCCTTCCTGGGAAATGTCGTCCAGGCGCCCGATGAAGGGGCTGACGAAGCGCGTGCCGGCCTTGGCCGCCAGGAGCGCCTGGGCGGTGGAGAACACGAGCGTCGTGTTGACCCCGATCCCTTCCTGGGACAGGGTCCGCGTGGCTTTCAATCCTTCGCGGGTCATTGGAATCTTGACCACGACGTTCGGCGCCAGCCCGGCCAAGCGACGCGCTTCCTCGACGATGGGCCCGGCTTCCGCGGCCACGCATTCGACCGACACCGGACCGGGCACGAGTCGGCAAATTTCGCCGATGAGATCGGCGAAGGCCGTCTTCTCCCTGGCCACGAGGGTGGGATTGGTGGTCACCCCGTCCAGGATGCCCCAGCCCGCCGCTTCGCGGATCTCCTTGAGATTGGCGGTGTCGATAAAAAATTTCATCTTGGCCTCCGTTTCCCGTTCATCGTTTCCTTCCTCGGTTTTCGGACCTCCGGCGCGGATCCTAGGCGTTTTCGTCCATGGCCACCGTGTTGGACAACGTTCCGATGCCTTGGACCTGGACATCCACCCGGTCGCCGGGCTTCATGGGGCCGACGCCCGAGGGCGTACCCGTGGCGACAAGATCTCCGGGGAGGAGAGTCATCACTCGGGAGACGGCTCTCAGCACCTCGGGGACGGGAAAGATCAGGTTGCGGGTGTTGGACGATTGACGGAGCTTCCCGTTGTGGAACGTCTTGATTTCCAGGTTGCCGGACGGCAGACCGAGGGCGATGCACGGCCCCGCGGCGGCGAAGGTGTCGAAGGATTTGGCGCGCGTGAACTGCACGTCCCTGTCCTGAAGATCGCGGGCCGTGACGTCGTTGAAACAGGTGAGGCCGAGGACGTACGGATCGACATCGGCGTCCGGGCCCAAGTGCCGGGCGCGTTTGCGGATGACCACGGCCAGCTCGCCTTCATAATCCACTCTGGAAGACGCCCGCGGATGAAGAATGACCCCGCCGGGGCCGATGAGCGCCGAGGGCGGCTTGAGAAAAAGTAGCGGCTCCCGGGGAAGCTCTTTGCCTCTTTCCCGGGCGTGGTCGCGGTAGTTGACGCCCACGGCCACGATCTTGCTCGGCTCGCAGGGCGGCAGGAGCCTGCTCCGTCCGATGGGCACGCCCTCCTCTTCGACTTCGAATTCCTCGAAGACCGAACCCCGAAGGGGATGGAGACGGTCCTCCCGCAGGACGCCGTATACAGGACGATCATCGAGGAGAAAACGGTAGATCTTCATCAATGAGCCGCCCGCAGGGAATCCGACACCCCGTCCGAAAGCCGGCTGCGGTTCCCGGCGTTATCTTCGGCGCTAACAGCATATTCGTATCGCCTGCCCTTTTCAACCGCCCGGTCGATAAAGGCCGTCTCGGTCACAAGCTCCGGATTGAGGAGCAAGAACTTTTCTTCGCCCTCCTCCCGCCGCCAGACCCGGTAGCCGGCCAGGTCTCTCTCCGTCCCCGGGTCCCAGACGAGGCTGATGAAATCCTCTCCCGGAAGCGTCGCCAGCCCCGAGGGCGGAGCCGGAGGAAACGTGTCGCGGGGCGTGACTTCAAGAACGGCGCTCTCGTCGCTTTCGGCGTAGGGCTCGTCGGCGCCGACGGCCGCCCGGACGACATAACGATAGGTCCGGCCGAATTCGATTTCCCGGTCCTCATAGGATGCTTCCCGGACGGGGGCGGCCGTGAGCGTTCGGAAGGAATCCTCGCCCTCGGCACGGAGCACCAGATAGCCGGCCGGCTCGACGGCCGGCGAGCCGTCGATATTCTCCGGCGCGGGTTCCCAGCGGAGAGAAACACCCTCGGGAACGATATCGGCCTTCAGGCCGCGGGGAGGAAGGGGGATTGTCCGGACGAGGATTTCGCGCCAGGCCGAGAAGGGGGATTTTCGCCGGTCCGTATTCACGGCCCGCAGCCCGAAGACGAGCGTCCGGCCCTCTTCGGGCGGGGGCTCGAGCGGAAAAGGAAAGACCATCGTTCCGGGGGGGCGGTCCTCGCCGGCCTGAAAACGGCGGAATTCAAAGCGACGGACCGTGGCCTGAAGCGCGGCCCGGTTTTCGAACGCCTCCCCCGTGCCGCCGGGATCCGCGAGCCAGACCTCGACGCCAGCCACACCGGGAAGCGGACGGCCGTCGGCATAGGTCGAGGGATTCACCCATTCCAGGACGATGCGCGCGCCGCGCTGCGTCAAGCTCAGGATCTCGGGCGGGTTCGGGACACGGGCCAGAGGGGGGAGAATGTCCCCTTTTTTCCCGCAGCCCCAGGCGCACAGAAGCGCGGCGAGCAGCACGACGCGGGTGTGTTTCATCAAAGAATGAACCGTCTGAGATCCTGGTCCTTGAGAATCTCCTGGAGCTGCTTGAGGACATAGGACCGGTCGATGACGACGTCCTTGCCGGCGATGTCGGGCGCCTCGAAGGAGATGTCTTCCATGACTTTTTCGAGGATGGTGTGCAGCCGCCGGGCGCCGATGTTCTCCGCGTCCTGGTTGACCTTCTCGGCCATCTCCGCCATCTCTTCGATGGCGTCCTCGGTGAAACGCACCCGGACGCCCTCGGTCCCGAGAAGAGCCTCATACTGCTTGATCAGGGCATTCTCCGGCTCGGTCAGGATACGGATGAAATCGTCCTTGTTGAGGGCCGTGAGCTCGACGCGGATGGGAAAGCGGCCCTGGAGCTCGGGAATGAGGTCGGCGGGCTTGGAGACATGAAAGGCTCCGGCGCCGATGAACAGGATGTGATCGGTCCGGACCAGGCCGTAGCGCGTGTTGACCGTCGTGCCCTCGATGATGGGCAGCAGGTCGCGCTGGACGCCCTCGCGGCTGACTTCGGGCCCCCGTCCCGACTCCCGGCCGGCGATTTTATCCACCTCGTCCAGGAAGATGATGCCCGAGTGCTCGACGCGCTCCACGGCCAGCCGGGTCACCTGCTCCATGTCGATCAGGCGCCGCTGCTCTTCGTCCAGAAGGTGATCCCGGGCCTCCTGAACCTTCATCCGGCGACGCTTGGATTTTCCGCCCATCAGGCCGGGGATGATTTCCTGGATGTGGATGCCGATCTCCTCCATGCCGGAATTGGAGAAGATTTCCAGGGGGGAGGCCGGGCGTTCCTTGACCTCGACCTCCACCATCCGCTCCTCGAGCCGGCCCTCCCGGAGCTGCCGGCGGAGCTTTTCGCGGGTGTCGGCGAAGCTCTGGGCCTCGTCTTCCGACGTTCCGTCCTTGCGGCGCACGAGGGGAAGGAGGAGGTCGAGGAGCCGTTCTTCGACCTGGGCGCGGGCCTTCTCCTCGACTTCGGCGATTTTCTCCGAACGGACCATGTCCACGGAAATGCGAACCAGGTCGCGGATCATGGACTCCACGTCCCGCCCGACATAGCCCACCTCGGTGAACTTGCTGGCCTCGATCTTCAGAAAGGGCGAGCAGGTCAGCTTCGCCAGGCGCCGGGAGATTTCGGTCTTTCCCACCCCCGTGGGGCCGATCATCAGGATGTTCTTGGGGGCGATTTCGTCGGCCAGGTCGGGCGGCAGCTTCCGTCTGCGGAACCGGTTGCGGAGGGCGATCGAAACGGCCTTCTTGGCCGCCTTCTGGCCGATAATGAACTTGTCGAGCTCGGCTACAATCTCCTTGGGCGTGAGCTCCGAATCCGGGGATAGGCGGGCCGCCTGCTCGAGCGATTGCGGCAGGATGATGGGCATTTACAGCTCCTCGCACACGATCTGAGTGTTGGTGTAAACGCAGATTTCGGCGCTGATGTTCAAGGCCGTGGTGGCGATTTCGACCGCCGAAAAATCCGTGTGCCGCGCCAGCGCCCGGGCCGCGGCCAGGGCGAACGGCCCTCCCGAGCCGACGGCCAGGAGGCCGTCGTCAGGCTCAATGACATCCCCCGTCCCGGAGATGAGGAGGGAATGCTCCTTGTCGGCCACGATGAGCAAAGCCTCCAGCCGGCGAAACGCCCGGTCGAGCCGCCACTCCTTGGCCAGCTCGATGGCCGCCCGGGGCAAATTGCCGCGGTGCTCCTCGAGCTTGGCCTCGAACCGGGAAAACAGGGCGAAGGCGTCCGAGGTCGCCCCGGCGAACCCTGCCAGAACGCGGCCTTCATAGAGACGGCGGAGCTTGTTGGCCGAGTGTTTGATGATGGTCTGGCCGACGGTCACCTGTCCGTCGCCGGCCATGGCCACCTTGTTTTTGTGCCGAACGCAGAGGATGGTCGTGGATCGGGTCATGGTCGATTCTCTCTTTAGAAATGATAAAGGAGACGGCGGGGAAAAGCAACGCAGGGGGATTCCCTCCCTCCGTTTTTTGGAGTGCGGCCCCACGAGGCCGCTTTGGATGCGGCGGCGCCTCGCCGCACTCCAAAAAAGAAGACGGAACGGGAAATGTGCGGCGCGTCAGGTCGGGGGACGGGAGGGGGACAGGGCGTCCGGCGGACGGAGGGCACGGCGCAGATAGAGGGCCCAGAACACCGCGCCGGTGAAGAGCGGGAAATAATTCCAGAAGTGGCGGAAAACGACCTCGAAACCGGGGAGGCTCGTGTTCTCGGCGACGGACAGGCCGGCCAGAACGAAAAGAAAAACCCGCCCCAGCCCGGCGGCGTACTTTTTCAGGGCGAAGTAGGCGGGAACGAGGAGCAGGATGTAGGAGTAATCCTTGAACCGGGGCATGAGCAGCGCGTAGGCCAGACAAAAGAGAAAAATCACGGCCTTGTCAGAATCGCCGCCAGGATTTCTGCGGATCCGCGACAGGGCTTTCCAGGTCAAGAAAACAATGAGCCCCGAAACAGCGGCCCAGAGGCCGAAAATCAGCAAGTTGGGCGCCTGTCGGCCGAAGACTGAAAGAGAAGAGCTGTCGACGACTTCCTGAAGCCAGAGAAAACTGGAGGGATTGGTAATCCCCCTCGTTTCCCGGAGCATTGAAAAAAATACGCGAAAAAATTCCTTGCCTAAAAACGGATTCAGGGCGAACGACAGCCCCTGCAGCGCGGCAAAAACCAGCAGGGAACCGCCGAAATAGAGGGCTTTTTTCTTTTCTTTCACGACCAGCAGCAGGGCCAGGAAGATCAGGGGAACGACTTTAAAAGTGGCGACGAGAACGACGCACAATCCGAAAAGCGCCGGCTTTTTTCTCAATAAAAAGAAAAATCCGAGCCACAGGCCCAATTGTTCGAAGAGAGAGACGTTTCCCGCCCTCAAGTCGAGGAATAGGGCCCCGTTGAACGCCAACAGCGAGAACACAAAAAAGCCAGGATCGGCTTCTTTTTCCAGAAATATCCTGGTCCAGATGACGAACAGCGCCGCCAGGGCCAAGGCCTTCAGGGCCAGAAAAAGATAAAAGGCCGTCGAAAAGGGGAAAAGATTGAAAAACCGGAAAAACCAGATCGAAAGGGGCGTGTAACTGTAATACTGGCTGGCGTCAGGGCTGCAATAGTGCCTTAGGTAAGGCTCGTCATAAAAGTTCAGACCCAGCTTGTGGACTTGGGCGGCGCAGTAGTGGGATTTGAAGTCCCATTGGGAGCCGTGATCGATGCCGCGGATGATGCTGAAAAATAGGAAAGCCGCATAAAGGGAAAAGCCGACAAGGGCCCAAATATGAAGCAGACGACGTGGGTTCCCGAATCTTGGCATGGGATCCGGCCTTCAGCAGGCATATTACGTCTAAATCCGGGAACATTCAATCCGCCGGAAACTCGGGAGCATCCCTCAGGGGACGTTCCCTATCACGCTGCGGCCCGGACGGCCCGGGCCGGCGCCTAGTGCCGGAACAGCCAGTCGAGGACTTCGGCCATGACCCGGCCGACGGCCAAAGTGTGTCCGAATCCCTTGACCAGTCGGAATTCGACGGGATTCCCCGCCTCGGCCGCTCTCCGGGCGGCGGGCTCGAGGCGCGAAGGCGGAGCGATCGGATCGAGCTCGGCGGCCACGACCAACACCGGCGGCGATTTTTCCGTCTCGGGCCCGAATCCCTGAAAACCGCACAAACAGCAGGCCGCGGAAATTTTCCCCGGATCCCGGGCCAGAAAACCGTTGACCGCCAGACCGCCCAGGGAATGCCCGACAACATAAATCCGGCGCGTGTCGAGCGGATATTCCCGGCCCAGGACTTTCACCAGCGCTTCGAACTTGTCGGCCCCCTTGGCGCCCGTGAACGGAGACGTGCGGGGAGCGGCCAACAGAAACTTCCTTTGGTCGGCCAATCTCTTGAGTATCCCGCTTCCGTATCCCTCAAAAAACATGTTTTCGTCACCGCCGGCACCGTGAAAAGCTACAACCAGCGGCAAGGCCAGGGACAGATCCGCGTTCTCCGAAAGAAAAACACGAAAGGGTATCTCTTCCTCCCCGTGTCTCAGCACCCTCCACGTGTCTCCTTTCCTCCCTTGAAAAGGATTCCGCCCCTGCTCCAGTTCACGGATTTCCGAGTTCAATTCCCGTCTCAGACGGTCGAGGTTGAGCGTCCATCGCGTCGTGCTTTCCGAAACGGCCGGTTCGACAAGCAGACGGTTCCTGGCCGCCGTCGAGGCCAAAGCCTGGACGAGAGTCGGAGTCCCGGTCTGGATTCTCTCCAGGCGAAGCCGGTTTTCTTGGTAGGCGTCGGCCGTCGACCGGGAAACGACCGACCAGCTCGAGCTGAGAAAAGCGTTTCCCCGCGCGGTGACGAGCGCCACTTCATAGCGCCCGGGTTTGAGGCGCCAGGACTTGTGATCAACGGGATAAACGAGCTTGCCCAAGGAAACGGCCCCCCAGTCGACCTGGAGGAGGAAAGAATGAACGTCCTCCGGAGAGGCCCCGGTGAGGCGCACGTTCAACCGTCCCGAATCCGTTGGAGCCGGAGCGCCGTAGAGCTTGGAGAGGTGGAGTTCCAAGGGATCTTTTTCTCCCAGGAGAAAGACCGACGGTTCGAGCCACGCCCGGAGTGAAGCGACCAAGACCGCCTGCGGATCGGCCGACAGAGCGCGGTCCAGAGAAATTGTCAACTCGTTGAGGCGCTTCACCGCCTCTCCGTAACGGCCCATAAGGAACTGAAGCGACAGAGCGTCAAAATTCCTGTTCACTCCCGCCACCTCGGCCTCGTTCAGGGGGTTTGTCAGCAACGCCCTTTCAAAGCGGATGTAGGCCGCAGCGAAATCCGCCCGGTTGACATTCGACGCATCGGTCTGCCCCCATGCGGCGAGGGCCGGGCTGAACAGCAGACCCAGAGCTGGGAGCAAAATTCTCCTCAACGGCATGATCTCACCTCGATTTCCATAATCATCCGGAACAAGGCCTCAAGTCAATCCTTCTCGTTTTGCTCCCGTCGTCTTCAGCGTCGGGACGCCTGGAAGAGCCGTTTGTTCGCTTGCTTGCCTCTCGGGTCGTTGCACCTGAGAGGGCGGTCGGCCGGAATCCCGAGCGAGTCCGAAACCGTTGAGGAAAGGCCGGACCCGCCGGCTCCTCCGGGCACCGGGGGCGATTCCGGCGCCTTGATGAGAGCGGAAGGTGTGATATGATATCGCCGTGGATGTTTCTTCCAAGCTCATTCCCCTTCTCATCCCCGTATTCGTCATCCAGGCGGGGCTCGTGATCTTCGCCCTCGTAGACCTGATCAAGAGGGAAAAAACACACGGGCCGAAATGGGCCTGGGTCCTCGTCATCCTTTTTATCAATATCATCGGCCCCATCGCCTACCTTCTCTTTGGCCGGGAGGATTGAGATGGACGCCATCCGCGCGGAGGGTTTGCGAAAGCGCTTCGGACGCGTGACGGCTCTTGACGGATTGAGCCTGACCGTCGAATCCGGATCGATTTTCGGTTTTTTGGGTCCGAACGGCGCGGGGAAAACGACCGCCATCCGCATCCTGACCGGCTTGGCCGGAGCGGACGGCGGCCGGGCGTGGCTCAACGGCATCGAGGTCGCCAAGGGAAACGGACGGACGGCCCGCCTCCTGGGCTATCTCCCCCAGGAGCCGGCCTTCTATCCCTGGATGACGGCCGTCGAGATGATGGACCACGTCGCCCGAACGTTCGGTCTCGACTCCGCCGAACGGCGCCGCAGCGGCGAGGAGCTCCTCACCCTCTGCGGTCTGAAAGAAGCCGCCCGGAGGCGCGTCGGAGGATTCTCCGGAGGGATGAAGCAGCGCCTGGGAATCGCCCAAGCCCTGGTCAACCGGCCGGCCATCCTGCTCCTGGACGAGCCGGTCAGCTCCCTCGACCCCTTCGGCCGCAAAGAGCTCCTTGACCTCATCGACGACCTGCGCGGCCGCTGCACGGTGTTCATGTCGACCCACATCCTGGCCGATGTCGAGCGCATCTGCGACACGGTGGGCATCATCGACCGCGGCCGGCTGATCGTCCAGGCGCCCAAGAAAGATCTGCTGGAAACATACGCCGTTCCGGTGTTCGCCATAGAAGCCGACCGCGGCCAAGAAGACGCCCTCCGCTCCTGGACGGAAAGCCTGTCTCGGTCCCCGTGGTTGGATTCCACCGTCTTCCCCGACAAGCGCACTGTCCGGATTCTGGTCAACGACCCTGCGGCCGCCAAACGCGAGCTCCTGGCGTCGGCCGTGAGGGCGGGACTTGTCGTCACCCGCTTCGAGACGGTCAAACCGACGCTCGAAGACGTCTTCCTCAAGCTCGTGGCGCGGGCGGGAGATTGATATGGGCTTCGGAGCGGCTTTTCGCAAAGAATGGCTCGAACAGCGCCGCACCTTCCGGCTGCTGATCGTGGCCGTCGTGCTTCTCCTCTTCGGACTGATGTCCCCTCTTCTGGCCCGCTACACGACGGAAATCATCCGCCTGGCCGCGCCCCAGGGCGAGGAAATCATCAAGCTCATTCCTCCCCCGACTTCTGGAGACGCTGTCGACCAATACCTGAAAAACATCACTCAATTCGGAGTGCTCCTCGCCCTGCTCATGACCATGGGAACCATGTCCCTGGAGAAAGACCGCGGGACGGCGGCGCTCATGCTGGCCAAACCCCTCTCCCGCACGGCGTTCGTCTTGGGCAAGTTCGCATCCCTGGCCCTGACGTTCACCCTCAGTCTCCTTCTGGCCGGAGCGGCCGGATACTATTACACCTGGATCCTGTTTGGAGCTCCGGACCTTCCCGGCTGGCTGGGCCTCAACCTCCTCACCCTGGTTTTCCTGCTGGTTTATGTGGCTTTGACCCTCCTGTGCAGCACCTTGACCAAATCCCAGGTCCTCGCCGGAGGGATGTCCTTCGGGCTGTGGATCGTCCTCGGCCTCCTCGGCGCCCTGCCGCGCGTTGGAGATTACCTGCCCCGCCAGCTCACGGACTGGGCGGCCAAGCTGGGCAAGGGAACCGGCATGGTTTCGACGGGAGACCTCTCACTCCTTGTCGACGGGCGGAGCGGGGCTTTCTGGCCTGCTCTGGCCGTCAGCCTGGGCCTGATCATCGCCTCGCTCCTGGCCGCCTGCCTGATCTTCAATCGGCAAGAGCTTTGACCCTTTTCCGGATCATCCCTCCGACTGGAAGACGACGCCTTGGGCGGGCGCCGGAAAGCCCCTCCTGTCCGGCGGAATCCCGGACGAAATCCGGTGATCGTCATTTCGGTTTTTCCGCCAGGAAGGCGACGAGATACCCGTGTTTCCGGAGAAAAGGAAATTTGAAATAAAGGAATGAGAACAGGCCGACGAGAGGACCGAAAAGAAAGCTCCATCCGGGCCGGCGGACATGGACCCACAGCTCGGCCATTCGCAGCCAGCCGGGCATGAAAAGAATGCCCGTCCGCCGCAGGACCCGGAAACCGGCTCGTTGCAGCATCCGCCTCAGTTCGGCCGCGGTGAACGACTTTTCCCGGCCGTAGGCGTAAAGCCCCGCTCTGGAGAGCACCGTCACCATGAGCGGCCGCAGAAAAGGGTCGTATTTGTTGGGAACGCCGATGACCGCCCGGCCGCCCGGTTTGAGAATCCGGAAGCACTCCCTGACGGCCTCCTGCGACTCCGGAAAATGCTCGACCGTCCCCATACTGTAGAGACAATCGAAGGCGTTTTCTGAAAATCCCGCCCCTCTCAGGTCCGAAACGATGAGTCCCGGCCTCGAGCGCGAGGCGGAGAACGATCCCCGCGCTTCCCGGATTGTGGCCAGGGAGATGTCCAATCCGAAAACCCGCGCCCCGCTCCGCGCGGCCCAGGCCAGGATGCGGGTGTTCTTGGCCTCGTCCCAGAGATCGGTCTTGACCAGCTTCCGGCCGGACAGGAGAGGAAAACATTCAAGGAACAGGCTGCGCTCGCACCGGAAGTAATAGGCCGTCGAGGGCGCTCCCGACAGGTCCGGAAAATTCTCGCCCGTCTCTTCCCAGAAAGAGCGGAACACGCCGCCGGTTCTTTCGGTCGTCGCAGCGCTCATGTTGACGTCTCATCTTACGCCCCCTCGGGCCCGTTTTCAAATGCGGCTTCGTCCGCGGTCGATTCGTCTATACAATTCCGGAGCCGACGGGTACAATAACCCGCCGGGACATCGGCGCGTGAACACAAGAGTCGAAGAATTCATCGCCCGGCCGCGCCGGGCGCTCATCACCCTCGCCCTGCCCATCTTCATCGCCACCTCCGTCCAGACCATGTACAACATTGTCGACACGGCTTTTGTCGGCGGCCTGGGGGCCAGATCGATCGCCGCCCTGACCTTTTGCTTCCCTCTCTTCTTTTTCCTCATCGGACTCAACTCGGGCATCGCCGTCGGCATGAACTCCTCGATCTCCCGCCGTCTGGGCGCCGGCGACCGGGCCGGCGCCTCTTCGAGCGCCGCGCACGGTCTGGCGATGTCGGCCGTCTTCGCCGGATTCAATTTTCTCCTGGGTCTGTTCGCCCTGAAAGCGATCTTCTCCTTGTTCGGCGTCGACCCGGCCGTGCTCCCCCTGTCCCTCGGCTACATGAGAATCATATTCCTCGGCGTGTTCTTCATGTTTCCGGCCTTCATCATGAGCAGCATTTTCTCCGCCCAGGGAGACACCCGGACGCCGATGAAAGTCCAGGTCGCCGGCCTGGCGCTCAACGTCGCGCTCGACCCGGTCTTCATCTACGCCCTGAAACAGGGCGTGCGCGGCGCGGCCATGGCCTCGGTTCTGAGCTTTCTCTTCACTCTGGCGCTGTTCTTCAGGTTTTTGAAGACCAGGTCTTCGATCCGGGTCACTTTCCGAAATTTCCGTTTCTCCCCCGCCCTGGGACGGGAAATCCTGCGGGTGGGCATGCCGGCCAGCCTGATGATGTTCCTCATGTCCGTTTACGTCGTCTTTCTCAACAGATTCGTGGCCCACTTCGGGACCCGGGCCGTGGCGGCCTTCGGCCTCGTGGTCCGGCTGGAAAGCTTCGCCTCGATGCCCATCATCGCCCTGTCGATCTCCATGGTGACCCTGGTCGGCATGTTCTACGGCGCCCGCCGTTACGACCTGATCAAGGATACGGTGTGGTACGGCATCCGCGTCGGCGCCGCCTTGACCGCGGCCGTCGGCCTCCTCTTTCTGGCCGCTCCGCGATTGTGGCTCAAAATCTTCACCCGCGAAACCGCGCTTCTCGAACTGGCCGCGCCCTTTCTCCGCGTGGACGTCCTGACCTTTCCCCTCATGTCTTCGAGCATGATCATCAGCCGGGCCCTTCAGGGACTCGGACTCGGCGCTCCCGGCTTTTTCATCAACGCCATCCGCGTTCTTCTCGTGGCCGTGCCCCTGGCCGGATTGTTTGTTTACGTTCTGGGATGGGGCTACCTCTCCGTGGCCTGGGCCATGGTCCTGGGCGGCGTGGCCTCGAACCTGACGGCTTTCCTCTGGCTCAAGTTTAGGCTCTCTCGTCTCTGAGGCTTGCGCCCGCCGGGTCCGTAACCTCTTGTCAAAACCCCATCCGACAGGCTAAAATCACTGACGGGTTAAATGCAAGGAACAGGGGGAAACCATGTACGCGCGTGTGACAAGCATCCACGTCAAGACGGACAAAGTCCAGGAAGCCATCAACCTCTATAAAAACAGCGTCTTGCCGGCGGCCGAAACACAGAAAGGCTTCCAGGGCGCTCTTCTTCTGACGGATGCCCCGACCGGCCACGGGCTGACGATCACTTTCTGGAACAGCGAGAACGAAGCGTTGGCCAACGAACAAAATCTCTATTACCAGAATCAGCTTGTCAAATTCATGCCCTATTTCACCGACCCGCCCACCAGAGAAGGATTCGAAGTCAGCCTGTTCCGAAAACCCTGAGCCTCTTGACCCGGCGAAAATCCGCCCTCGTGCTTGCCCGGAAAATAAGGGAATACCTCCGAGCCCGCCGGCTCTTCGTCGAATATTCCCAAGATATCGGCCAAGACCTGTGTTTCAACGATTTCCGCCGGGAGCTGGCCGAACTTGAAATCCGCTACCGGCCGGACGAGGGCGGGAAAACGTCCGCGGTTCGGTCCGAGAATTCGACGAACGAAAAGCACTCCGGAATGTGCGAGTCGTAGACGCCGTGGCGGTTGAGGGCCCAGCCCGGGTCGGGTTGAAGGCGCTTTCCCCCGGTCTCGACCGTCTCGAAGCGCATGAAGGCCATCCGCCACGCGTCGCCCGGACGCGGCGGAAGAGACCGGCCCTGAGCGAGATCGGTCATGCCCTTCCAGGGGAAGGCCAGCTCCACCGTCCAGCCCCGATCCGTATCGTCGCTGTCGTTGACCGTTCCGTCTACGCGGACCGCCCAGCGGAGACCGGGAAAATCCCAATCGAGGAAGGCCCAACGCTTGCCCCGCGGATGACGGCCGTGGCGCAGCGAGTCCTGGAAACCCCCGAGGACATCCGCCCGGCGCGCGGCCGGATCGAACTCCGGCCGGTCGAAAAAGCCGCCGCGCCGCCAGGCGTCCTGCCAGATAAAAAAAACTTCGTAAATCGTCCCCAGGGCGTTGACCTCGAGCTCGTAGTAGCAGTCCGGACCGGCGATGAAGACCTCGAGGTCGTTCTCCGTCCACAGGAAGGAATCTCTCTCCCGGAGCAAGGCCCGGACATCGGGCTCCTCAAGCCAGAAAGCGAGATAGAGATTCTTGTCGTCCCACAGGCCGGCCATGCGGGTTTCGAAACGGGCCGGAGCGCCCGTCACCAGATCGACAAACCGCTCTGATTTCGGCGCCCGCAGCCAGGCCTCCTTTTCGAGGTCGCCGTCTATGGCGGGGGGGGCCGGGGTCCGCAGACAGGCGTAACTTGCCGCTTTGTCCGCTCCGCATCCATAGCGTCCGTCCCCAGCCGCCTCTTTCATGCTCTCTGACTTGCTTGTTCTTATCTTGGCGATTCCGGACCATGTTTGGACAGAACCGCGTTCCAGACACGAAGAAAATTCCCGCCCAGGATTTTGCGGATATCCGCTTCCTCATACCCGCGGGCGCGGAGCTCCCGGGTGATGTTCTCGAGCAGGGCGGCATTCTCGAGCCCCTCCGGCGTTTCGGAGATGCCGTCGTAATCCGACCCCAGCCCGACATGATTGGCGTTGCCCGTGACCTTGACCACATGGTCGATGTGGTCCACCAGGGTGGCGACGTCCACGCGGGGCAGAGTCTTGCGCATCTCCTCCCAGCGCCGGCGGTACTCCCTGAAGGCCGCTTCCCTCTTCTCTGGATCGGACCGCATTAACTCCCCCATGTCTTGGGGCAGTCCGTATTTGCGCGCCACCTCGGCCCGGAGAGCCTGCTGTTTCGCCTCGCGGCCGGCGGCGAGAAACCCGGCCGAATAGTTGATGCCCACCATCCCTCTTTTTCCGGCCAGGGCCTTGAGCATGTCGTCCGTCAGGTTGCGATGGTGCTCGGCCAAGGCCCGGCAGCAGGAGTGGGAGGCCACGACGGGCGCGGAGGAGATCTCCAGGACATCCCAAAATGTCTTGTCCGAGGCGTGGGACAGGTCGATGATCATCCCCAGCCGGTTCATCTCCCTCACCAATTCCCTGCCGAAGTCGGTGAGTCCGTTGAACACGGGCTGCGGATCGCCCGAAGCGTCGGCCCAGTCGGTGTGCGTCCAGTGCGTCAGGGTCATGAGCCTCACCCCGGCATCGTAGTAGGCCCGGAGCAAACTCAGGTCGTCGGTGATCGTGTATCCGCCCTCGATGCCGATGAGCAGGCCGATTCGGCCCGTGCCCCTCAGGGCCCGGAAATCATGAAGCGAGCCAACGACGGCCAGATCGGCGGGATTTTCCTCGGCCAGGCGCCGGACGGCGTCGATCTGGCGGAAAGTGGCGCGGATGTCCCGATCTTTTTCCTCCTCGCTTGAGGGGGCGCCCCGGAAACAGGCGAAAACCTGGAGGTCCACGGCGCCTTTTTTCAACTTGGGAATGTCGATGTGGCCGCTTTCAAGATCCCGGCGCAGATCCTCGCCCCGGAGATACCGACCGATCGTGTCGCAGTGGAGATCGATGACGTCCGCGTCCTTGTGAAGGAACTCCGTCCGGAAATCCTTGTCCCTCAGGTTCTCATCCGTATTCGCCAGGTGCCTGACCGCCTGGAGATGATACCTCGCCGCGAGCTCCAGCCGTTCCGGCTCGATGAGCTCCGTCCGGTCGCCGGGACGATGGTATTCGGGATGCTCGTCGTCCAACTCGCGGGTCCGAATCCCGCCGGTGCGAAGGCTGAAGGCCGTGACGCCCTTGTTCCAGAAGGAGGAATGGTCCGAACTCCGGTAGCCGTTCCGGCAGAGAAGCCGGGCCCGGATGTCTTCGCTAAGGCCCCGCTTGAGGATGTCGAAAAACCGGCCGTACTCCCACAGGCCGCCGATGCAAAGGTCCCCGTCCCCGACGCCCACCATGTCCATGTTCAGGTAAACGGCCGTATTCTTTATCGGGAAACGCGGATGCGCGATGTAGTGGCGCGAGCCGACCATCCCCAGCTCTTCGCCCGCCCAGGCGGCGAAGAGAACGGTCCGGCGCGGTTTGAAGCCCTCGGCGGCGAGGACCCGGGCCGTTTCGAGCAGCACGGCGGCCGAGCCGGCGTTGTCGTCGGCGCCGGGATAGACGAAACCGTCCACGCCGACTCCGAGATGGTCGAGGTGGCCTCCGACGATGATCACCTCGTTCTTCAGCTTGGGATCGGTTCCGGGAAGAAAGCCCAGGACGTTGGGCGCGGTGCGCTCGACCGAGACATAGTGGGCTTCGATCTCAACCTCGATCCCGTCAAGACGGAACGGATGAGGACGCTTGAGGCGCAGTGTTTTGCTCACCGCGTCCCGCCAGCTTTTCCGGGCGACGGCGAACAAGTCGTCGGCGAAATTCCGTCCGGCCCGGAAAACGAGGAATCCTTCCGGGCAGGCGCCGTCGGGCAGTGACGGGAAAAAGGGCCGGCGGCCGGGTTCAGGCCGCTCCCGGTCGGCGAAGTCGAGTTCGATCACTCCCGCGGCGCCCTTCTCCGCGGCGAGCCTCACTTTTTTCAGAAGGGTCCAGTCTTTGCGGACCGTCTCCTCAAGAGCCTCGGGGGCGCCGTCCATCAGAAGGACGATCTTCCCCTTGACCTCAAGATCGCGGTAATCGTCCCAGTCCGCCTTCTCGACCGAAACGCCGTAACCGGCAAAAACGGCCCCGGTCCGGACCGCCCCCGATCCCGTCCCGAGAACGGGCTGAAAATCCCGGCCGCGGCCGGCGAAGTAGCTTCGGCGCTGAGGACTGACGATTTCCAGACGGATGGGCGGCTCGAAATGAGACCATTTTTTAAAGGGGACCTGTTGGAAATACGTTCCCTTCTCCCCGCCGGGTTGAAGTCCGCATTCCTTCATCCCGGCGGCCACGTAGGCGGCGGCCCGCTCATACTCCGGCGTTCCGGATTTCCGGCCCCTCAACTCCTCCGATGCCAGAATCCGGACATGGGCCAGGGCCTTTTGACCGTCGGGTTCGACCGGCGGCGCCTCGGACGCCGCCCGGGTTCCCAGAATCGACAGGATCGCAAAAAAAACCAGGACCGATTTTTTCATTGAGATATCCCCTCTTTTCTTCTCCGTCCAACGCTCCGACCCACGGTTTTTCAAGGCCGTTCTTTAATCTAATTCATAAACGCGCCTTATGCAAATTTCACGAGCCGGGATCACATTTCCCGCCCTCCGCTCTTCCCGAGCGGTTTTGCGGAGGCCGACGGGCGAGGGTCATGACGGTCATCAAACACACGTTTTCGGCTGCCCCCGGGAGGACGACGTCCGGTGGACATTCCGAGACTCGAGGTGTACGCTTGAGGGCGAAGGAGTTTGTCCATGATCGCCCAGAAGCGTTTTCCGGTTCCGTCCGTCGCGGCCGCGCTGGCGGTATTCGTCCTCGTCGCCGCTTCGATTTCGGGCTGCGGAAACAGAGCCGCCGGCCTGCGTTTCGAGATTTCCTTTCCTCCATCCCTCTGCTCGGAGTCGCTCGACGGCCGCCTGTTGCTTCTCGTCTCGACCGATGAATCGAACGAGCCGCGATTCCAGGTCAGCGACGGCCCGTCCACCCAACTCGTTTTCGGAACGGATATTGAGCGATGGAAGCCCGGGCAGCCCGTTCCCATAGACGGCTTGGCCTTCGGCTACCCTCGGCGAAACCTCGACAGCCTTCCGGCCGGCGAATATCTGGTCCAGGCGCTGCTCCATCGCTATGAAACCTTCCATCGGGCGGACGGACACACGGTCAAGCTTCCCCTAGACCGCGGCGAGGGCCAGAAATGGAACATCGCCCCGGGCAATCTTTACAGTACGCCCCGTCGGATCGCCCTCAATCCTTCCGCGCCGGGCGCAGTGACGATCGTCTTGGACAACAAAATCCCGCCCATCCCTTCTCCCCAGGACACGAAGTATATCCGCCACGAGAAAATCAAGAGCGCGCTCCTGAGCGAATTCTGGGGCCGCCCCATGCACCTCGGCGCTTGCGTCCTTTTGCCCGAGGGTTTCGACGACCACCCCGAGGCCCGCTACCCCCTGGCCGTCTTCCACGGCCACTTTCCCCGCACCTTCGACGGTTTCCGCGAAAATCCGCCCGACCCGGACCTCGAGCCCGAATACAGCGAACGTTTCCGGATCGAGGGCTACAACCGGATCGTCCAGGAGCAGGCCCACCAGTTCTACAAGGACTGGACCTCCAAGGACTTTCCCCGTTTCCTGGCCGTCGAAATCCAGCACGCCAATCCATATTACGACGACTCCTACGCCGTGAACTCGGCCAATCTCGGGCCCTACGGCGACGCCATCACTTACGAGCTCATCCCTTATTTGGAGAAGAAATACCGCGGGCTGGGAAAGGGTTGGGCCCGCTTTCTCTACGGCGGTTCGACCGGAGGGTGGGAAACCCTGGCGGTTCAAGTTTTCTATCCCGACGAATACAACGGCTGCTGGGCGGCCTGCCCCGACCCGATTGACTTCCGGGCCTACACGGTCGTCAACATCTATGAGCACCGCAACGCCTATTTCGTCGACAGCCGCTGGAAGCGCACCCCGCGCCCGGGGACGCGCAATTGTCTGGGCGAGGTGAGCGCCACCCTTGAGGAAGTGAACCACCGGGAGCTCGCCCTGGGAACGCACAGCCGCTCTGGAGACCAGTGGGACATCTGGCAGGCGGTCTTCGGCCCCGTCGGCGAGGACGGCTTCCCCAAACCGATCTGGGACAAGCTCACCGGCGAGATCGATCGTTCCGTGGCCGATTACTGGCGCGAACACTACGACCTGCGCCACATCCTCGAACGAGACTGGAAGACGCTCGGCCCCAAGCTTCGGGGAAAGATCCACATCTACTGCGGCGACATGGACAATTATTACCTCAACAACGCCGTCACTCTTATGGAGGCCTTCCTGGAGAGCACGACCGACCCCTATTACGACGGCGAAGTGGATTACGGCGACCGGGCCGAGCACTGTTGGAACGGGGACCACACCCGGCCCAACCACCTTTCGCGGCTGCGCTATCACCAGATGTTCATCCCCCGCGCGGCGGAGAGGATCCTCAAGACGGCCTCTCTCGGAGCGGACGTCTCGAGCTGGAGGTATTAGAAGATCACTCGACGATTCCGCCTTCTTTGACCCTCGGCTTGAGGCGTTCGCCTTCGGAGTGGGCCACCACAGCCGCGGCGGCGATGTCGCCGGTGATGTTCATCGACGTCCGGAACATGTCCAGAATGCGTTCGACACCCATGATCAGGGCGATGCCTTCGAGCGGAATCCCGACCTGCCTGAGGACGATGACCAGCATGAGCACGCCCATGGCCGGAGCGCCGGCCGCTCCGATCGAGGCCAGGGTGGCGGTCAGGACGATCGTCAGCTGGGCGCCGAGGCCGAGCTTGAGGCCGTACACCTGAGCGATGAACACGGCCGTCACGCCCTGGTAGAGGGCCGTACCGTTCATGTTGATCG
>Ga0068714_10000787_pt1 | contig 54492 bp, 47 predicted proteins | sample MTBNYHSulfiMetaG_FD_62988 | JGI IMG/M metagenome (GOLD analysis project Ga0068714, IMG submission 62988) | Enrichment culture microbial communities from rom New York Harbor, USA that are MTBE-degrading - MTBE-NYH (New York Harbor Sulfidogenic)... | ecosystem: Environmental > Aquatic > Marine >... | reverse complement strand
CGGTAGCATCCTCTTGCAAATTGAAGTTCGCAGCCTAAAACTATGTTTAGATCCGGAGGAGATTAAGGCATGGCAGCCAAGAGATGGTTCCTGGGGCTGATGGTTCTAATGGTTGCGGGGTGCGCGCCCGTGATTTCCCAGAACGTGCTCAGGGAAGTGGATAGGGATTTGTCTTTTCAAATGATTCAGAGGAATTCCAGCGACTTCAGGGGCAGGACCGTCCTGCTGGGGGGCAGAATCATCGAGACAATTCCTCTTCCCGGCAAAACACGGATCATAGTTCTCCAGCATCCCCTCGGCTACAGGGACAGGCCGTTGGTTGACCAAAAATCGGGCGGCAGGTTCATTGTGGAGGCGCAGGATTTCCTCGACCCCTTTGTATTCGGTGCCGACCGCCAGGTAACGGTCGCAGGCATTCTGGCCGGGAAGGAAACCAAGCCTCTTGGGGAGATAGAGTACGTCTACCCAATAGTTGCCAGCAGGGAGCTTTATCTCTGGCCGCCGGAACATCCGGCAGACATTCCCAGATTCTACTTCGGCATAGGCATCGGGAAAACCTTCTGAGACATGCGGGTGGTTTTTCGCCGTGTGGCTTGCGCCGTGCGCCGCTAACCTGCCTTACCGTTTTTTTTCATTTCCCGCAACCGTCCCAAAAGCTTTTCTTCTGTGTTCCATTCCGGGTGATCCAGCACTTCTTCAAGCAGCTCATTCAGGATTCGGCCCACTTCCGGTCCCTCCTCGATGCCGCATATTCCCATGACCCTTAGGCCGTCCACCTTCAGGTCCTGAACCCGGTGGGGGAAACCGGATTCGACATTCGACCGAACCCTTTCCTCGAGCTCTGAGAGCAGGCGGGTGTCCTTTCTTTGACATTCGAGGTCGGCGCGGCAAAGGGAAAAAAAGGATTCAATGTGCTCCGCTCCCACCTCTCGTGCCAGTCGCCGGACCGAACTTTCACTCCAGGATGAGTCGTAATTCATCGCATCCCTGCGGAGCCCCACGAGGTGCGCCACCTCGGAAATCATCTTTTCGCTGAACCGCAACCTCCTCATGACCTCCTCCGCTGTTCCCGCCGCTTCCGGTCTGGTTCCTTGCCTTCCTGCCGATCCGCCGGCCATGTGGAGCAAAAGGGCGGCCAGCCTGACGGCAGCCTGGGGGTGCACGCGGTCAACAGTTTCGAAGAGATGCCGGGGAGTGCCCGACTCTGCGAGCTCCGGCACTATTTCATCGAGCAGCCCGGTCAATGCCAGGGCACTAAGGCCCCTGGACGGCTTCCGACAAACCAGAATCTTGATCAGCTCATCCCTGATTCTCTCCCTGGCCACACATTGGATCAAGTGCGACAATCCGCGCATGGCCTCGCCGGTCTTCCCGTGGATTGTGAAGTCGAGCTCACAGGATATCCTCACCGCCCTCAAGAGCCGCAGAGGGTCTTCACGAAAACGGTCCTCCGGGGCGCCTACGGCCCTCACGAGCCCTGCCTTCGCGTCTTTGCGTCCTCCATGGGGGTCGATCAGCTTTCCTCGGCCGGGATGAAATGCCATGGCGTTGATTGTGAAGTCCCGATGGCGAAGGTCGTCTTCGAGTGTCGGTAACAAGCCCCGGAAGGAGCTGACTTCGTAATGCCGGCCCTCGTGCACGAGGGTTATGGTCCCGTGCTGCAAAGAGAACCGGCTCAGATGAGGAAAAAGGTCGCTCACAGTCTCGACGGAAGCGGATGTCGCGACGTCCCAGTCCACCGCTTCCCTCGCCATGACCATGTCCCTCACTGCTCCGCCGACTATATAGGCCTCGAAACCCGCATCTTCCAGGGTTTTGACGATTGCCCTCACTATGTCGGGGATTCTTGCTTGCGAACCTTTCATCCAAACCGCCTCGGCCGACATTCTGCGATGGACTTTGCCGCCACTATATCATATTGTATGAAAGCTGCTTTGGCAGATTTCATCTCAGGAGGGAACAACGCTATGACGCAATCTCTGTCCGGTGTCTTTATCGCTCTTACAACGCCGTTTGAAAACGGAACCGTTTCGCTTTCCAAACTGAAATCCAATATCCAGAAATACAACAACTATGATCTGGCGGGTTACGTGGTCCTCGGCTCCACCGGTGAAGGCATCATGATGTCAGAACGCGAAGGCCTCGAGGCCATAGAAGCTGTATCGTCATCCGCCGCAAAAGGCAGGATAGTCATCGCAGGCACCGGCGCCGCTTCGACGCGGGGGACAGTGGACTTCGCCAACAAGGCGGCAGCTGCGGGGGCGAGGTACGGCCTGGTGGTCACTCCTTTCTATTACAAGGCGCAAATGACCGCTCAGGTTCTGGAAACGTACTTTCGCAGCGTTGCGGACCAGGCAAAAATTCCCGTCATCATGTACAGCGTACCGAAGTTCACCGGTCTCGACCTTCCCCTTCAGACGGTCCTCGCCCTTTCCGATCACCCAAACATCGCCGGCCTGAAGGACTCATCGGGAAATCTTTCCTTTGTGAGCGAGGTTCTGAAAGCCTGCCCTCCTTCCTTCAGCCTTCTCCAGGGACACGGATCGCTCCTCCTTTCCGCCCTTATGCTCGGCGCCAAGGGGGGCATCCTCGCCCTTTCAAACATGGCGCCGGCAGAAACAGGGAAAATATACAAACTGGCTCAAGCAGGCAAGCATGAAGAGGCAAAAGAAGTCCAGATGAGGATGCTTACGGTGAACCAGAAAATTGTCGGGGCCCACGGTGTCCCAGGCATAAAGTGCGCAATGGATTTACTGGGTTTCGCAGGCGGGAATCCCTGCCCTCCTCTTCAGCCGGTAAGCGCCGACGCGAGGGAATCCATCAGGAAACTGCTCGCGGAGGCTGAGCTTCTACGGCCTTAGCCAGGTCATTGGGATAGCCCCATCCCTTTGCCCCTCCCACCGAAGGAGGGGAAGTGCGCAAGACTGAGCTTCAGAGCGGGTATCGAAGACCTGGCCTCCACATAGCGGTACTTTCATCCTACACTTCGAAGCACATGTCGGCGCCCAAGGCGAACACATCCAGGTCCACTCCTTCGGCCTGAACCATGCGTTTGCAGTCCTGCACCATGGCGTCGACGGCTTCATCCGTCCTGTCCTGGTTCATGTGAAAGAGCCCGAACCTTTTCACTCCCGCCCCCAAGGCCAGTTCAAGCGCCTTGTGGTAGACTGAGTGGCCCCACCCGCGCGTGTTTTCGTATTCCTCCGGCGTGAACTCGGCGTCGTGAATCAGAACATCCGCTCCTTCACAGAAACGGCGGTATTCTCGGAAGGAACGCCCTCCGCCGTGCGGGTAGCCCAGCTCATTGTCCGTAAGGAAGACGAAGCAAACACCGTCCTCGATGAACTTGTATCCGTTTCCCCGGTTCGGATGGCTTATCGGGATGGGGATGACGCTCAGAGTCCCTATCTCGATGCGCGCTGCGCATTCGGGTTCGTAGATGAATTTCGCCTTCAAGTCCTCGTATCTGACAGGGAAATTGGGCGGACCCAGCACCGTTGTAAGCATGGTCTCCACGAACTGCTGGGCAAATGGGCAACCCTGCATTCTGATGTGTGTCTCGTTGTGATAGATAGGCTTAAAAAAAGGAAAACCCATGAGATGGTCCCAATGGGCATGGGTGAAAAAGAGATCATATGAGAATCGTTCCTCCGCCATCAGCTTGTTTCCAAGCCTGCGGATTCCCGTGCCCGCATCCACAATGACCACACGGTCATCCTTTGTCCTGATTTCCAGACAGGTTGTGTCGCCGCCGTACTTGTTGTATTCCGTTCCGGAAACGGGAGTGGCTCCCCTGGACCCCCAGCATCTGACGAGCATATTCCCTCCTCACTAAGAACGCACCGTCCGTCCTAATGCCAACGCCGGATCCTGGCCCCAACCAAGAGCCTCATCAAAGCCGACCTATGGGTCGGCAACCTTCACCTTCCACGCAAGTTGCGAACAAGTTGTTGACCGGCTAAATGACAAATGCTTAAGGTGGTGCTAAGATGCTCGACTGCCGGTGATCTTAGCACGATTCCCGATGCAGAACCATAGCGAAGAGTCCCTGAACAGGCACGAAATGGTCGTTATTACTCTCAAGCCGGGTCGCGAGAAATCCCTGCTGCGCCGCCACCCCTGGGTCTTCTCGGGCGCGATTGAAAGCGTGGAGGGAGATCCGGGACCCGGAGAAACCGTCGATTTAGTCTCGAACAAAGGGGAATTCCTCTGCCGGGGAGCTTTTTCCCCCCATTCCCAGATTTCCCTCAGGGCCTGGACCTTCAATCCCCGCGAGGAGGTTGGGCCGGAGTTCCTCCACTCGAGGTTGAAGCGGGCCATTGATTTTCGCAAGGCTTTCCTTAACCCGGGAAACGAGGAAGCGTGCAGGCTCGTGAACGCGGAATCGGACGGCCTCCCCGGTGTGGTTGTGGACAAATACGCGGGTTTCCTCGTCTGCCAGTTTTTCAGCGCCGGCGCCGAGTTCTGGCGCGGCGAAATCGTTCCCCAGCTTCAGGCGATGCTGTCTCCCCTGGGGATCTTCGAGCGCTCGGATGCGGATGTGCGGCTCAAAGAAGGCCTCGAACCCCGCACCGGGGTCCTCCTGGGCGAACCGCCCCCGCCGCTCCTGGAGATCGCGGAGAAATCCTGCCGGTTCCTCGTAGACATCGAGCGCGGCCATAAGACGGGTTTCTACCTCGATCAACGGCCGAATCGTGCCGTCATTGGGGAATACGCCGAAGGCGCAGACGTGCTCAACTGTTTTTCCTACACGGGGGGATTCGGAATCCATTCGCTCAAGGCGGGAGCCGGACGAGTCTTGAATGTGGACTCTTCACGTGCCGCACTCGATTTGGCTGATCGAAACACAGAGCTTAACAGGATTGCAGGGAACAGGACAGAGACCGTGGAAGGCGACGTCTTCCGGATTCTTCGTGATTTCCGGGACAGGCGCCGAACGTTCGACCTCATCATCCTCGATCCCCCCAAGTTCGTAGAGTCCAGGAGGCAAATGGAACGGGGCAGTCGCGGATACAAAGACATAAACCTCCTCGCCTTCAAGCTCCTGAGGCCGGGAGGAATTCTCTTCACTTTTTCCTGCTCCGGTCTGGTTTCCCGTGAGCTTTTCCAGATGATCGTGGCAGCCGCAGCCCTGGACGCGGGTCGCGACGCCCAGATGCTCAGAGTTCTCGGGCAGGGGCTCGACCACCCCGTGTCCCTCTACTTCCCTGAAGGATCTTATCTGAAGGGGCTCGTGTGCAGAGTCTACTGATGTAAAATGTTGACAGACAGACCCCCTTTTTTTATCATTTCTCCCTACAGCGGAAGCGGGATACAGGCCAAAACCTCCTTTGAGAAAGGTGGTCGCGATGAGGACCGGTAAATTGCACTACGGCTGGATCGTAATCTTCATGGGCCTCTTGACTGCGATTGCAGCGCACGGTTTCGGCCGGATGGCTTATACCATCATCCTCCCGGCGATGAAGGACGGGCTGAAGTTCGACTACACTCAGCTCGGCCTGCTCGGAACCGGAAACTTCATCGGCTACCTGAGCATGGCCATCATCGGCGGATTCCTCGCCGCCCGTTTCGGCACTCGCATAGTTATCAGCCTCGCGCTTCTTCTCATGGGCCTTACCATGATTCTGACGGGTCTGGCCCAGTCCTTCGGGTTCGCATTTGCCATGCGCCTTCTCACAGGTCTGGGCAACGGTGCTTCCTATGTTCCGGCCATGGCCCTCGGTTCCGCCTGGTTCGCCATAAACCGGAGGGGCTTTGCCACAGGCATCGTTTCGGGAGGAATCGGGGCGGGAACTTTCATATCGGGCCTCATCGTGCCCCCTATTCTTTCCGCTTTCGGGGTGGAGGGCTGGCGCTACGCCTGGTACGTGCTCGGCGCCGGAGTGCTTGTCATCGGCGGCGTAGTCTATGCCTTTGTACGAACCCGACCCGAAGAGAAGGGGCTTCTTCCGATCGGTTCCATCGGCGAGGCGCCTTCAAACGCCGGTCCCGCGCCCGCCGGGAAAGTGTCATCCCTTCAGTGGAGTGCTGTCTACGGCATGTCCTCCGTGTGGTATCTGGGCGTTGTGTACTTTTTCTACGGAATGTCCTACATCATATACATGGTCTTCTTCGCCGCTTACCTGGTCAAGGAAATGGGGTTCCCTCAGTCTTGGGCGGGAGGGCTTTGGGCGATGGTCGGCCTGTTGAGCACCTTTTGCGGAGTCATCTGGGGAAGCATTTCGGACCGGCTCGGCCGGAGCCGGGGCTCAGCTCTGGCTTATCTCGTCCTGGCTGCGGCCTACATTATCTATGCGCTGGTGAAGATAAAGACGGGATTTTACATCTCCGCAATCCTCTTCGGACTCACGGCATGGAGCATACCGACCATCATGGCCGCTGCCGCAGGAGATTTTGTGGGACCGCGGCTGGCCCCGGCCGGTCTTGGCTTCATAACGCTTTTTTTCGGAATCGGCCAGGCGCTAGGTCCAGCCTTGGGAGGTTATTTGGCGGACCTCACGCAATCTTTCACCCTCCCCTTCCTGGTGGCTGGAGGCATATCCCTCGCAGGCTCCGTGGCCTCCCTGTTCCTCAAGAAACCGGCATAATGACACAGATCTGTCTCAGCGCCTCCTTTGGGTTGCGAAAGCGGAGCGGCCGGCAAAGGAGTTGTCGCCTTGTGTCAGACTGTCGGGCTGCCCTGAAACTCGGGCAGCATGGAATTGAACACGTCGCATTTCCTGCACGTTTTCATCTTAGTCTGCCAGCTTTCGTACACCTCCCCGTGACACACGGTCCCGTTAATGAACCAGCACAGATGCCCGAGCTGGAACTCCCATGCCGGGCAGCTTGCTCTGGTCTCTTTGGAACAACTCCGGGCGGTCCAGCATTTCTGCCTTTTCCCTCTTAAGGCCGACAGCTTCTGGGTGACGATAAAGAGGAGCTGCCGCTCTATGTGAACGGGCACTTTCCTCCAACCCTGCTCAAAGCTCTGCATCGCCTTCAGAGAAGTGCCTAGAAGTTGAGCCATCTGGCTCTGCGTTTTGCCCAGGTATCGCCGGATTGCGGCGAACTCGTTTCGGTCCACCCGCGGTCTCCTTTCGCCAAGAGGAAGCCCCTCCATTTTCGAGGGAAGATAACCCGGAAGCACTCCAAAAGATGATAGCATAGCAGGTTGACAGTCTCAAGGGAATTGACTTACCGGGTGTCGTTTGAATTCTTGACAGCGATGCTACCGTGTGGTATAAATATTCTGTATTTGTCAAACAACCTCCTTTCTATCGCCCCTGGATGCGGTCTTCCTCCTTTGTCCATTCAGGGGTTTTTTTCGGGCCTCGAACACCTGTCTTCCTCCATTTTTAACGAGGGGGCAAGAAGGTCAATTCAATGTTGATTTTTTACTTACTCTGCGCTTAATATATCTAAAATTATCTTGAGAGCTGTGTGCCATGAAGACTGCGAAGACTCTTTTTATCTGGACTTTCCTCGCCTTCCTGCTGATATGCGCACTCAGCGCAACCAGGCCTTACTGGAACAGATATTGGATTCACAAAGATATGGAAGCCGCAGCGATTTACGGGACCAAGCACAGCGAAGAGGCCGTGATGGGGATGTTACTCAAAAAAATGCAACAGGGAGGCTACAAGTTTACTGAACAGGACATTCTCATCGAAAAGGAAGCGGACAACAGGGTGACCATCACCCTCCGCTACACTGACCAGATAGGCATTTTCGGGCTGAAATTCAAGAAACTCCCATTCACCCTCACTTCATCGGCAAAGGAAGTCAAGGCGTACTACTAGATGAGATCTGCCGGGGCAGATTTCATACCGGAATACCTTCTTCAGGAAAGGGAGGCCATGGCAAAGCATATCGGAATCGTCGCTTGCAGCGCAGAGGGCGCTGCGCTCTGTTATCGAACCATCTGTATGGAAGCGCCTCCGGTGATGGGGGAGCACTGTCACCCGGAGATCACGATGCACACTCACCCCCTGAGTGAGTACATGGCGCACATCCGCGCGGGTGCATGGGAAAAGGTCGGAGATCTTATGCTGTCCTCGGCGGAGAAAGTTCACCGGGCAGGAGCCGATTTTGCCCTTTGCCCGGACAACACGATCCATGAGGCTTTTGGCTTCGTGGAAAAAAAGTCTCCTGTGCCTTGGATTCATATTGCGGATAGCGTGGCTGAAGAAGCGCGGGCCAGGGGGTTCGCAAAGCTCGGTATCCTGGGCACGAAATACCTGATGACAGGCCCCGTGTATCCGGATACACTCAAAAAATTCGGAATCGGATGGGAAATCCCGGATCGAGAGGTCAGGGAAGGGATAGACAGCATCATTTTCACTGAACTGGTCAATGCAGTGTTCACAGAAAAATCGAGACTATACTTTAACGATGTGATGGCCGGCCTCAAACACCGGGGATGCGACGCAGCCGTTCTGGGATGCACAGAAATCCCCTTGCTCGTGAAGCCTGACGATGCCCCTCTCCCGACATTGGATTCCACCCGTCTGCTGGCAAGAGCCGCGCTGAGAAAAGCCCTTGAATGAGGCGAGCAATGAGAAGGAAAGAAAGAGAAATCACGGAAATAAAAGCGGTAGAAGAAATCATTGATCGCGCCCAGATTTGCAGGCTTGCGATGTGCGTTGACGATCAACCATATGTCGTCCCTCTCTGTTTCGGGTACAGGGCCGGCGCTCTGTATTTCCATTGCGCCCTGGAGGGAAAGAAACTCGACATTGTTCGAAGGAACAGCAACGTTTGTTTTGAATGCGATGTCGATACTGAACTGGTCGTTTCCGGGAACCCCTGCGAATGGGGGATGAAAGGGCGCAGCGTGGTCGGTTTCGGGAAAATCTCGCTGATAGAGGAACCAAGGGCGAAGCGGGACGGATTCGATGTGATAATGGAACACTACGGTGCCAAAGGCCCGTTTTCTTACAAGGAAAAGGGGTTGGAGAAGGCCATGATCATGAAGGTTCAAATCGAGAAAATGACGGGTAAGAAAGTGGGGTAAGAAACAATGGAGTGGTGGAAAACTGGAGTAGCGGGGTACTGGAAGTGTGGAATAATGGAATGATGATAGGGGAAAGGTGGGATATAAAGCATGAACACCGTCCGCATTGACCTTTTCAGTGACACTATCACGAGACCCACCGCAGAGATGAGGAAGTTCATGAGCGAAGCGGAGGTCGGCGACGAACAGCAGAAAGAAGACCCCACCGTTAACGCTCTCGTCCAAAAAGCCTGCGAACTCCTCGGAAAGGAAGACGCCGTCTTTCTCCCTTCGGGAACCATGTGCAACCAGATCGCTTTTCGGGTTTACTGCCGGCCCGGGGACGAAATCATCATGGACGAAACCGCCCACACGAGACACTACGAAACAGGAGGGCCCGCGGCGCACAGCGGAGCGTGCATGTACCCCCTTCCGGGCGAGCGCGGGATTTTCTCCCCTTCCCTCTTGGAAGCAGCGATTCGTCCGGAAAACAACCACCTTCCCAGGTCGAGGGTCGTTCTCGTCGAGCAGACTTCCAACCTGGGCGGGGGCTCGATCTGGCCGATAGAAAAGATCCAAAGCGTGTGCATCGCAGCCCATCGTCACGGCCTGATGTGCCATATGGACGGCGCTCGCCTTTTCAACGCATCGGTGGCTACAGGCATATCGGCCAAGGCTTACAGCATCGCCTTCGACTCAGTATGGATTGACTTCACCAAAGGATTGGGGGCTCCGGTGGGCGCGGCTCTTGCCGGTTCCAGGGAATTCATTCAGGAGGCCTGGAGGTGGAAGCATCAGTTCGGCGGCGCCATGAGGCAGGCGGGCATAATTGCCGCAGGGGCGCTTTACGCCCTGGAACACCATGTGGAGCGCCTCGCCGAGGACCATGAGAATGCGAGGCTTCTTGCCGAGGGTCTTGGGGATGTGAGCGGCATCGAGGTGGAGCCCGTGGAAACCAACCTTGTTTTTTTTGACGTCTCCGGTCTCCGAGTCACCGCAGAGGCATTCAATGCCCTCCTGGCCCAAAGAGGCCTCCGGGTCTCAATTCTTGGCAGAACTCGCGCTCGCGCCGTGACCCATTTGGATGTCTCGCGGGAACAGGTGCTCGAAGCGCTGAACATTATCCGCACCGTTGCGGACGAGATAAGGAAAGGCAAGGCGGGACTTGGCTCCTGATGCTCTCCTTCTCGACCATTGGGATCTCGCGGCGGAGGGCGCGCTGAAAGGACCGGTACTTGATCTTGCCTGCGGAGACGGGCACAACGGGCTTTTTGCTGCAGAAAAAGGCTTCTCAGTGGTTCTTGCGGACCTGTCCGAAGCGGCGTTGGAAAGTGCGGGCAGGGCGGCGGAGCGGGTAAAAGGGCATGTGACGATCTGGCGCTTGGACCTGGAAGAGGGAGAAAGCGATCCTCTCCTTCCGGAGTCTTATGGCGTCATCATGGTTTTTCGCTACCTGCACAGGCCCCTTATCCCCTGCATCAAGAAAGCGCTGGTCCCGGGAGGCGTGCTTCTGTACGAGACCTACACCGTTGACCAGTCTCAATTCGGGAAACCCAAGAATCCCGATCACCTTCTCAATCCCGGCGAACTTCTGGACTGGTTCAAGGAGTGGAAGGTGGTCTATTATTTTGAAGGGATCAAGCATCACCCCAAGAAGGCGATCGCCCAGATCGTCTGCATGAAGCCACAGAAATGAAATCTGCCTGCGCAGATTTCATGTATCGATTCAAACCCGTTTTTGGAGACATGACCATGCCGAAAAGCTACAAGCGCATTGAAACCAAGCTGATCCACGCAGGCGAACCTGATCCTCCCATTCTCGGAGCAGTGTGTATGCCCATCTTTCAGTCGGCCATGTTCGAATACAGGGGTGAAATGAGCTATCACGATCTGAGGTACATTCGTCTGAACAACACGCCGAACCACCTTGCGCTTCACGAAAAACTGGCGGCGCTGGAAAACGGCGAAGCCGCGCTGGTAGCTGCAAGCGGCATGGCGGCCATTTCCACCGCTCTCCTCGCGGTTCTCTCTTCGGGTGATCACCTCCTGGCACAGGGCACCCTGTACGGGGGAACCCACGATTTCATCACCAAGGATCTGCCGAGGCTCGGGATCTCCTGTGATTTCATCGACGGCAACGATCCTGATTCGTGGAAATCGATGTTGCGCCCCAAAACAAAGGCCGTCTACGTGGAGACGATGACCAACCCCCTCCTCGAGGTGGCGGATTTGAAGGCCGTCGTCTCTTTCGCCAAGACTCACGATCTGGTCTCCATGGTCGACAATACTTTTGCGAGCCCCATCAATTTTAGACCTCCGGAAATCGGCTTCGACCTTTCCCTTCACAGTTGCACCAAGTATCTCAACGGTCACTCCGACATCGTGGCAGGCGCTATAATCGGCCGAAGACAGCTTGTGGAAAAAATCACGCACAAGCTCAATCATCTCGGCGGAACTCTCGACCCGCACGCCTGCTTTCTCCTGCACCGGGGAATGAAAACCCTTGCCGTGCGTATGAGACATCAGAACGAAAGCGCCCTTGAAATAGCAGTTTTTCTCGATAGCCACGAAGTTGTGGAGCGGGTCAACTACCCCGGGCTGCAAGACCATCCGGCACACGGGAGGGCCAAGGAGCTCTTTGACGGATTCAGCGGCATGCTCAGTTTCGAGTTGAAGGGGGGAGTTGAGGCAGCCGAGCGCTTCATGTCAAGGGCGACCCTTCCCGTAGTGGCGCCGAGCCTCGGGGGTGTTGAATCCCTGCTCACCCGGCCCGCGACGACTTCCCATTCCGGCATGCCGCATCAGGAACGCCGGCGGATCGGAATTTCAGACGGACTCATCCGCATGTCTGTGGGAATAGAAGCCACTGAAGACCTCATCGCCGACTTTTCCCAGGCCCTGGAGAGCTCGATATGATCATTCGCAAAATCGGGCTGATCGGAAGAACCTACCGCCATGTAGAGCGCTACGCTGAGATTCTCGGGGTCCTTATCAAGTACGGGTTTGATGATCTGATTCACAAAGTCAAGATAGAGCAGTACCTGGACTTCGGCCGGAGGGTTTTCGGCAAGGGTGACGAAAAACTGAAATCTCTCTCCACGCCCGAGAGAATTCGCATGGCTTTTCAGGAACTCGGTCCCTCTTTCATCAAACTTGGCCAACTGCTGAGCACTCGGGCGGATATTCTGCCCCCGGATGTGATCGAAGAACTGGTGAAACTCCGGGACGAGGTCCCGCCCTTCCCCTTCGAAGAAGTGGAAAGAATTCTGCGGATGGAACTCAAAGGGAAACCGGCTGAGTTTTTCCAGCACATCGACCCGATGCCGGTGGCCGCCGCATCCATCGCCCAAGTTCACAGAGGCAGTCTCCTGGACGGAGAGGACGTGGCTGTAAAGATCCAGCGGCCGGGTATCCGACGGATCATCGAGGTGGACATGGAGATTCTCTTTCACCTGGCCACCCTGGTGGAAAAACATGTAAGCGGATGGGATATTCAACGGCCCACCAAGGTAGTAGAGGAGTTCGGCCGGGCCATGGGCAAGGAACTGGATTTCTTCCTGGAGGCGGCCAACATGGAACGTTTTGCAGCCGAGTTCCTCGATGATCCCACCGTCTGCGTGCCCAAAGTTTACAGGGAGGCGACGACGGAACGGGTCCTGACCATGGAGTACGTCAAGGGCATCAAGTCTTCTTCGATCCAGCAGCTCAAGGCTGAAGGATACGATCTCCGGTTGATCGCCGACAGGGGGGCCGACCTGCTCATGAAACAGGTTTTCGTGCACGGCTTTTTCCACGCCGACCCCCATCCCGGCAACCTCGTCATCCTGCCGGACAATGTGATCTGCTTTCTCGACCTGGGCAACATGGGGCGCTTGGACAGAGAAGGCCGGGAAAACATCGTCGACCTGGTCATGGGAATCGTCAAGCGCGATCCTCCGGCTCTTGCGGACGCCCTTCTGAGGATGACTTCGTGGGAGGAGGAACCCGATAGGCCGAGCCTGGAAAGGGACGCCTCAGAATTCATGGACCGGCATTCCTTCAGGCCCCTCAAGGAACTGAATGTGGGAAAGATGCTTGATCAATTCTTCGGCCTGGCGGTCAGGCACCGTCTCAGGGTCCATCCGGACTTCCTTCTGTTTGTCAAAGCCCTCTCCACGATCGAGAGTCTCGGAAGAGAGCTCGATCCGGATTTCGACGTAATGAGGAAGGCCGCGCCTTTTGTAGAGCAGATACACAAAGAGCGCTTCTATCCCCGTCGAATCATCGAGGACATGGTCGGATCGAGCTCCGAGATGATGCATCTGATGCGCTCTCTGCCCAAGGATATACAAGCGCTCTTCAGGCAGGCGCGCAGGGGAAGATTGAAGCTGGAGTTCGAACATCTGGGTCTTGAGCCGCTTCTCAGGACCCTGGAGCGCTTCAGCAGCCGCCTGTCTTTTGCCGTTATTTTAGGGTCTCTCGTCATCGGCTCTTCCCTCATCATTCACTCAGGGATACCTCCCAGGTGGCACGACATTCCCATCATCGGCCTTGCAGGATATTTGGTGGCCGCCATCATGGGTTTCTGGCTTCTCATCTCCATTTTGAGGCGGGGCAGGATGTAAACAATACCGGCTCACGGCCAAAAGCGCACGGTGCAAGGGAAAAACTCCGTGATACCTCCCGTTGTGCGAGCCCTCTTGATCCCTTGGCACGGCGTGTATAATATCTTTGGACATTAAGGACATGGCTCCGAAAAAAGCAAAACCCTCGGTCGTCCGCATCCGCGGCGCCCGGCAGAACAACCTGAAAGACCTGGACATCGATCTGCCTCTGAACCGCATCACAGTGATCACAGGGTTGAGCGGGTCCGGTAAGTCCTCGTTTGCATTCGATACCCTTTACGCAGAAGGGCAGCGTCGCTACGTGGAGACTTTTTCCCCCTATGCCCGCCAGTTCATGGAGCGCATGGACAGGCCTCACGTGGAACGGATTGAAAACATCCCCCCCGCCATTGCCATCGACCGAAAGGACCCTGTGCGCACATCTCGCTCCACGGTAGGCACCATGACCGAGCTCACCGACTACGTGAAGCTGCTCTATGCCAGGATCGGAAGGCTCCATTGCCGGAGTTGCGGCGAACCGGTCATGCCCGAAACACCGGAGCATGTTTGGAAAGCCCTTTCCCAGTCCCGGGAAGGCGAGGAGATATTCATAACCTTTCCCGTTGCGCCGGCGAAATCCCCGGAGGAGACCCGAAAGGAACTGGGCCGCGCGGGATACAGCCGCCTGTTCCTGAAGGGAAGCATAATTCCACTCGAGGATGTTCCCTCAGACGCGGGAGAGACGCCGTGGCACGTGCTGGCGGACCGCCTTATTTTCCGCGCCTCCGACCGGAAGCGAATAATAGACTCCCTCGAACAGGCCTTTCGTTTCGGTGGCGGAAGACTCGATGTGTGGTTCGGATCCGCCAGCGGGGGAAAACCTCAACGCCCTCTATCATTCAGCAATCGGCTTGAGTGCGCGAGGTGCGGAATCGCGTACCGTCATCCCCTTCCAAATCTTTTTTCCTTCAACAGCCCTGTGGGTGCATGCGCCGCGTGCCGCGGTTTCGGTCGGATTCTCGGGATAGATCTCGGGCTGATCATTCCGGATAGATCCCTCTCCATCGACGACGGGGCCGTCAAACCCTGGGGAGGCCGAAAGGAGAACCGGATCGAGTACCGGGAACTGAAAGACTTCTGCCGTCGGAAGAGGATCCCCACTACCGTTCCCTTTCGGGACCTCTCACGGGAGCATCAACATGCGGTGATCGAGGGCACAGGAGACTACTACGGCATTCGAGGATTCTTCAACTGGCTCGAAACCAAGACCTACAAGATGCACGTGCGCGTCTATCTTTCCCGGTACCGAACTTCTTTGCCCTGCCCCGCCTGCGGCGGGACACGGTTCAAGGAGGATGCTCTCCTGTATCGGGTCGGTGGGATCGACATCGGCAGGGCCTATCAGATGAGCGTGGAGGCGGCGGCCGGGTTCTTCGATGATCTTGTCGTGTCCCCGGAAGACAAGGCGGCTGTGCTGATTCTCGGAGAAGTGCGAAGCCGCCTTAATTACCTGAGGGAGGTCGGGCTTGGCTATCTGACCCTTGATCGGCAGTCGCGGACCCTTTCAGGCGGTGAAGTCGAACGGGTAGCCCTTACGGCGGCTCTCGGTTCATCCCTCGTGAACACTCTTTATGTGCTCGACGAGCCGAGCATAGGGCTCCATCCGAGGGACAACCACCGGCTCATTCGCATCCTCAAGAATCTGCGTGACCTTCAGAACACGGTGGTCATTGTGGAGCACGACCCGGAAATCATCGGGGAGAGCGACTTCATGATCGAGCTCGGCCCGGGCGCAGGCGAGGAGGGCGGCAAAATCATGTACTTCGGGCCCACCCCGGGGGTTGGAGATTCCCTGACGGGCCGGTATCTGAAAGGGAGGCTCTCCATCCCCGTGCCTGCGGAAAGGAGGAACCCCAAGAAAGGAAGGTGGATCGAAATACTTGGAGCCGAGGAGAACAACCTCAAGGGAATCGACGCGCGGATCCCCCTTGGATGCTTCGTGTGCCTCACCGGCGTATCCGGCTCGGGGAAGTCAACCCTTGCGGAGGAGATAGTCTACAAAGGTATAAAGCGGGCAAAAGGAGATTCCAGGGGAATGCCGGGCCGACACACGGCGATACGCGGCCTTGATTTGATCGACGATGTGGTCATGGTGGATCAAAGGCCGATCGGTCGTACACCGAGGGCCAACCCCCTCACCTATGTCAAAGCCATGGATCCTGTGCGCGGTCTTCTCGCTCACACACAGAAAGCCCGCGAAGGGGGACTTGAAAAAAAGCATTTCTCCTTCAACGTGGCGGGCGGTCGGTGCGAGACTTGCCAGGGCACAGGCTTCGAGAAGGTGGAAATGCAGTTTCTCTCCGATGTGTTCATCACCTGCCCGGCCTGCGGGGGAAAGAGATTCAAGGAGCCGGTCCTCTCGGTTCGGTACCGGGACAAGAACATCGATGACATCCTTTCCCTGACCGTTGACCGTGCCATCGATTTCTTCGGGGACCAGCCTGCGGTTAGTTCGGCTCTGAAGCCCCTGCTGGACGTGGGACTCGGTTACATGCGCCTCGGTCAGCCCGTCAACACCCTTTCAGGAGGAGAGGCGCAACGGCTCAAGCTCAGCCAGCACCTTCGAAGGGATTCGAACAAACGATGCCTTTTTATTTTCGACGAGCCAACCACGGGCCTTCATTTTCAGGACATCCAGCGACTCCTTGCCGCTCTTCGGAGACTAGTAGATCAGGGCGACACGGTTATGGTCATTGAACACAACATGGACGTGGTCAAGACTGCGGACTGGGTCATCGACATGGGGCCGGAAGGCGGCGAGGGCGGCGGAGGGATCGTGGTGGCAGGACCCCCGGAAAAGGTAGCGGCGCACCCCGGATCGCACACCGGTGCTTTCCTGGAAAAGTACCTGCACCGGCCTGCCCGGCTCGGACATCCAAGGCCCGCCCTAAACCCAAGGCATTTTGGAAAACCCCGTATTAACGTGGTCGGCGCGAGGGAGCACAACCTCAAGAACTTGACCCTCTCCATACCAAGAAATGAACTTGTGGTTGTGACCGGTGTCTCGGGCTCGGGCAAATCCACGCTTATCTTCGACGTTGTTTTTGCCGAAGGCCAGCGCCGCTACCTGGAAAGTCTGGCCCCGTACGTGAGGCAATATGTGAGGGTACTGGAACGGCCGGACGTCGACTCCGTTTCCGGCCTTTCACCCACAGTGGCAATCCAGCAGCGCATCAGCCACGCCAGCGTCCGCTCCACGGTGGCCACCCTCACGGAGATTTACCATTTCCTCAGGCTTCTTTACAGCAAGCTGGGGGTGCAGCACTGTCCCGGATGTGACAGGCCCTTGAAGACGCAGAGCCTCGACAGGATTATCGGTCAGGTGAGGGATCGGTTTGAACGGGAAAAAGCCGTCCTCCTCGCTCCGAAAATCGCCGGACGCAAGGGTTTCCACAAGGAACTTCTGGCCCGGATGATCAAGAGAGGATACAAAGAGGCCCGCATCGACGGCCGCATCGAGTCCCTGCGGGAGGGGATGGCCCTGAGCCGTTACCATGAACACACCATAGAGCTGGTTGTGGGAAGGCTGCCTTCCTCCTGCCTTCAGGATCTTGTAGGGCGCGCCTTCGACGAGGGGAACGGCAGCATGATTGTTCTTTCCGGGTCGGGTGAGGATGAGGTCTTCAGCCTTCGGGGACTTTGCCCCCGTTGCGGCATCGGTCTTCAGATTCCGGACCCGAGGCTGTTTTCATTCAACAGCAAGCAAGGGGCATGCCCGCGGTGCGACGGTCTGGGCCGCTTGGGAGGCGGTAACGGCGGCAAGATGCGGGTCTGTCCAAAATGTCAGGGCAGTCGTCTCAGGCCCGAAGCCCTCAGCGTAAAAGTGAAGGGATATTCCATCTGGGACATAGTCCGGCAGCCCGCGGATGTTGGACTGGATATCCTGAAGTCATTTTCGTTTTCTTCCCACGAGATGCCGGTTGCCGGGCCTATCATGGCGGAAATCCTGGTGCGCATCGCGTTCCTGAACCGCCTCGGCCTTTCATATTTGTCCCTGAGCCGGAGCGGCGACACTCTTTCCGGAGGAGAAGCACAGAGGATTCGTCTGGCTGCGCAACTGGGCTCAAACCTTACGGGAGTTTGCTACATTCTGGACGAGCCCACCATCGGCCTTCACCCCAGGGACAACCGCATTCTCCTGGATGCGCTCAGGGAGCTGAGAGACCGGGGAAACTCGATTCTTGTGGTTGAGCACGATGAAGAAACAATCCGCGAAGCCGACCACATCATTGACCTGGGTCCGGGTGCCGGACAGGCAGGAGGAACCGTTGTGGCAGCGGGAAAGCTTAAGGATCTGAGGAAGGTTCCTTCATCCGTGACGGGTGCCTCTTTCAACGGGCATCCCCGTGCACTTACCTCCCGGCTCCGGCCCTACCGGACCGGACCGGCGATCAGGCTAAGGGGAGCATCGGAACACAACCTGAAGGGCATAGATGTCGATTTCCCTTTGGGAGTGCTCACCTGCGTGACCGGGGTATCGGGATCCGGGAAATCCACGCTTTTGAAGGAAACTCTTTTTCGCGGGATTTCCCGGGTTCTCGCCAGGGGAAAAAACGGCGGCGGGCCTTGGAAAAGCATAGAGGGAACGGAAACGCTCGATCGAATCCTGGAGGTGGATCACAGCCCCATAGGATACACGCCCCGCTCTGTGCCTGCGTCCTACGTGGGTTTTCTCCCGGAGATCCGGAAGCTTTTTGCCTTGACCCCTGAAGCGAGGGCGAGGGGTTACCGCCCGGGCAGGTTCTCCTTCAACACTCCGGGAGGAAGGTGCGAGGCCTGTAAAGGCCACGGCTCCGTCAAGGTGGAAATGAGTTTTCTGCCGGATGTGTACGTTCACTGTGAGGTCTGCAACGGCAGACGGTTCAACCAGGAGACTCTGGATGTGACATTTAAAGGCAAAAACATCGGGGAAATTCTTGATTTCACGTTTGAAGAGGCGGAGACGTTTTTTTCCGCCGTACCGTCGATCCGACGGGCATTGAAGGTGGTCTGCGACATCGGCCTGGGATACCTGAGAATCGGGCAGCCCAGTCCCACTCTTTCAGGAGGTGAGGCCCAGCGCATCAAACTGGCCGAGGAGCTTTCGAAAACCTCGCGGGGAAGAACGCTCTATATCCTTGACGAACCCACCACCGGCCTGCATGTGGCGGACGTAAAAAAACTGCTGGCCGTGCTTCAGGCCCTCGTGGACCGGGGGAACACTGTTGCCGTCATCGAACACAACATGGAAGTGATCAAGGAGGCGGACTACATCATCGACCTGGGGCCGGAAGGCGGGGATGCCGGAGGGAGAGTGGTGGCCCAGGGTTCTCCTCCGGAACTTCTGGCCCATTCCAAAGGTTCCCACACCGCCCGCTATCTCCGGAAATACCTCGACACCTGACACGAACGCATTAACCTTTCCGTAAGGTGAAGCCACTGAGACACGAAGGCACAAAGAAAGAAGATAAGAAGTTGAGAAAGAATTCTCTGCTCTTCTGATTTTATAAACTTCTCACCTTCCGCTATTTGTGACTTGGTGTGTTTGTAGCTGAACTCCCGCCTCTTTATTTCTTGACATGGCGCACGAAAGGCTTAAGATGTTTCCTAATATAGTAGTACCCGGTGCTTGGAATCGGGCCGGTTCATCCCAGAGATTGTTCCTTCTGCAAAGTGACGACCTCAGGTTTGTAACCACTATAGAATACAGTGGAAAGGAGGTACGTCCGATGGCACAAGGAATCGTGAAGTGGTTTAACGACCGCAAAGGCTTTGGGTTCATCCAGAGGGATGACGGAACGGATGTTTTCGTTCATCATTCAGCCATCACCGGTGGCGGGTTCAAATCCCTGACCGAGGGTGAACAAGTTACCTTTGACGTCGAAAAAGGCCCCAAAGGTCTAGCAGCGGTGAATGTCGTGAAACTTTAACCCTTGACCGCGTTCGAGAAAGCGATCCCCCGCCTCGGCGGGGGATCGCTTTTCATGCCCCCTTTCGTGTCCCCGCCTTGCAGTGTCTTGAGCCACCCCCTTATCCCCACCCCATAGGATGTTAAAGCGAGGCTTTCCTGTAAGCTGCCTCAAATTTCGGTGACCGGCGGCGGTGAGTCTGCATTGGGGCTTGACATTGTTAACTCAAAAAGCAATAAGTTACCCCAATTCACATCTCAGACGATGACCCGGAGCTGAAGACAATGAAACTGCACGAATATCAGGCAAAGGAGTTTTTCAAGAGATTCGGTATCCCCGTGCCCGAAGGCAAAGTGACAAGATCCGGCGATGAGGCACTTGCCGCCGCCCGGGAGCTGAAGGGACCTCCATGGGTCGTAAAGGCGCAGGTTCATGCGGGCGGCCGTGGAAAGGGGGGCGGCGTCAAAGTGGCAGGATCTATCGAAGACGTGAAGGAGGCTGCTTCGGCGATTCTAGGAACCCCTCTTGTGACAAAGCAGACGGGCCCCGACGGGCGCAAGGTTCACCAGGTCCTGGTGGAAGAAGGCGTCCAGATCGACCGTGAATTCTATCTCGCCGTGGTCATAGACCGGGCAAAGGCCATGCCCGTGGTCATATTCAGCCAGGCAGGCGGCATGGAGATCGAAGAAGTCGCTGTGAGAACCCCCGAGCTTGTGCTCAGGCAGTTCGTCGACCCCGTTGCGGGCTGGATGTCCTATCAGGCCAGGACTCTGGCTTACGGGTTGGATCCTCTGCCGGATTCCGACACCCTTAAAGACATCATGGCCGTCATGGGGAAGCTTTACAGAGCTTTCGTCTCCCTCGACTGCTCCCTTGCCGAAATCAACCCCCTGGTGATCACGGAGCAGGGTAAAGTGATCGCTGTCGATGCCAAGATCAACATCGACGACAATGCCCTGCCGCGTCAAAAGGAGCTCAGGGCTTTCGACGATCCGAAGGAAAAGGATCCCCTCGATGTGAAGGCGGAACAATACAACCTCAACTACATTCGCCTTAGCGGGAACATCGGGGCCATGGTCAACGGCGCGGGACTTGCAATGGCGACCATGGATGTCATCAAGCTCGCAGGCGCCGAACCTGCAAACTTCCTGGACGTAGGCGGGGGAGCCAGCGAGGAGATGGTCACCCGGGGACTCGAGATAATCCTCGAAGACGAGAACGTGAAGGCCATCTTGATCAACATTTTCGGAGGAATCCTGAGGTGTGACGTGCTTGCCAGAGGCGTTCTCGCCGCAGCCGAAAAAACTGCGATCAGGGTTCCCCTTATCGTGAGACTCGAAGGCACCAATGTGGAAGAAGGGAGGAAGATCCTTCAGGAGTCGAAATTGAAGTTCATGGTGGCAAAGGATATGGCTGAGGCTGCGGCCATGGTCACGGAGCAAGTCAAGAAAAGCGCTTAATTTAGTGTTCAGGATTCGGTGTTCAGTATTGGGTCACAGGAAGTCTTTCCTGAACGCTTAACACCGAACACTGATCAGTCCATGGGAGACACTGCTCATGAGCATACTTGTTGACGAAAAGACGCGCGTTGTGGTGCAGGGGATCACGGGGCGTGAGGGAGCCTTCCACACGATGCAGATGCTGAAATACGGAACCCTCGTGGCTGCAGGCGTGACTCCCGGCAAGAGGGGGCAGAATGTGGAAGGCGTCCCCGTGTATAACACCGTTCACGAGGCCGTGAAGTACGAAGGCGTTAACGCCTCCTGCGTCTTCGTGCCTCCCCTTTTTGCCGCCGATGCGGTCATGGAAGCCGCATCCGAAGGCGTCGGCGTGATTGTCTGCATCACCGAGGGCATCCCGGCCATGGATATGGTCAAGGTGGCCGCCTTTCTTAAGGATAGGCAAAGCGTTCTCATCGGCCCCAACTGCCCGGGCATCATTTCTCCCGGGAAAACAAAGGTGGGCATCATGCCCGGTCACATACACAAACCAGGGAATGTCGGTGTCATATCTAGAAGCGGTACGCTCACCTACGAGGTCGTCGATCAACTCACCGGGGTCGGCCTCGGCCAGTCCACATGCATCGGAATCGGGGGGGATTCCATAATCGGGACGACATTCATCGACCACCTGATGCTCTTCAAAGACGATCCGCAGACGGATGGGGTAGTTCTCATCGGAGAGATCGGCGGCTCTGCGGAAGAGGAAGCCGCCGAATACATCCAGGCGGAATTCCCCAAGCCCGTAATCGCTTTCATCGCGGGGCAGACTGCCCCACCTGACAAACGCATGGGACATGCCGGTGCAATTATTTCCGGGGGAAAGGGCAAAGCCCAGGACAAAATCAGGGCGCTCGAGGAGGCGGGCATCACGGTTGCCCGAAACCTGGGAAGACTCGGCGAGTCCGTTTTTGCAGTCATGAAGCACGCAGCCCGCTCCGCGACTTGACTCTTCTCTCCCGGAATGCTAGATTTGATCAAATTCACGGAGGCGGATTTCACATAGTGAGGCCATGACAAAAATCGTCGACATGCGGGATCAGATTCTGCGAAAGAAGCAGAGAGAGCTTCATGAGAAGTATCGCGGCCGTGTGGAGACGGTTCAGAAGATGATCCAATGTGCTTCATGCCATTTCCGGTGTGCCATGTGCGGGATGCAGGTTGACGGCCGCGGGACCGGAAAGTCTCCTCTGGGTCTGACTTTTTGCGAGGGATGCGGGCTGGAATTCGAAGAATACCAGGCCTTGACCAAGGGGAAGAAAAAACCGGACGTGTTCTGGCACAACATGGAGTGGCTGAATCTCTGGTCGTCCTGGTTGACCTATCGAAGAGCCGTCGCCGCCTTCATGAACTCACGGGAATTCAAGTTGCTCATGGAGGAAATTAAGAGCGACTCATAAGATTGGAGGTGACCCATGTTCGGCTTGGGCATGCCTGAACTGATTGTCATTCTTATTATCATCCTGATCATCTTCGGGGCCGGCAAGCTCCCTGAAATCGGCAGCGGTATAGGGAAAGGAATACGCAACTTCAAGAAGGCCACCCATGAGAAACCCGATGAAATCGGCTCCCCCGAAGAAAAGAAAAACAAGTCGGAAGAAGATAGTTAGGACGGTTTACTGCCCTCCCCGTAAAGCAGGCCCTCAAGAATAATTTCTCAGAAAGGAATATCGTCGTCGGGAATGGAAACGGGCTCCTCTTCGGGGAACCGTTCTTCAGCGGTCCTGGCCGATCCTCCCTTTCCTCCGGCCGATCCGAGCATCTGCATGTTTTGGGCCACGATCTCCGTGGTGTACCGTTTGTTCCCGTCACGGTCTTCCCAGCTGCGGGTCTGCAGTCTGCCTTCGATATAAACCTGACTTCCTTTGTGAAGATATTCGCCGCAGATCTCTCCCAGTCTCGCCCAGGCCACGATCCTGTGCCACTCCGTCTTTTCGCTCTTTTCACCGTCCTTCCCGGTCCACTGTTCCGTCGTGGCCAGCCGTAACGTGGCTACCGCCTTGCCACCCGGCGTGTACCTCACTTCCGGTTCTGCGCCAAGATTCCCCACAAGAATGACCTTGTTGACACTCGCCATGCCATGACCTCCCCAAACGAGTTAGTTCAGCCACAAAGACACCCAACCACAAATAGCGGAAGGTGAGAAGGTTAACGCAGAGAATCCTTTCTCAACTTCTAAAATTCTTACCTTCTTATCTTCTTATCTTCTTTCTTTGTGCCTTCGTGTCTTAGCGGCCGGGATGTTATGAATTGTCCCAAAATTGAATCGACACGAACCGTAAAATCTTCCAGCGAACGCTTGGAGTGTCAATTCAATTATGGGACCGTTAATAAGAGTCTCTTAGCACAGACCTTTCCGGCAGATCAAGAGCTTTGGAGATTTCCGGGTTGACGGCGAGACCACGAAAAGATAAGCTCTTGTTAATCCATGAAAATACAGATCTTAAAGGATCCGGTTTGATATGTTAAAAATCGTTCCTCTTGGAGGGCTTGGGGAAATAGGATTGAACATGATGATTCTCGAGCATGACCGGGACATACTGGTCGTCGATGCGGGTCTCATGTTTCCCGAAGAGTACATGCCGGGCATCGACGTGGTAATCCCCGATATCGAGTATCTCAAAGAAAACAGGGAAAAAGTGAAAAACGTACTCCTCACCCACGGTCACGAGGACCATATCGGCGCCGTGCCTTTTTTCCTTCGTGAATTCAACATCCCCGTTTTCGGAACCAGCTTCACCATCGAATTGGTCAAAGAGAAACTCCGGGAGCACGACCTTCTCCAGTCTGCCATGCTTCACAAGGTCAAGCCGGGAGAAAAGACAAGCCTCGGCCCTTTCGAAGTGGAATATGTCCGGGTGAATCATAGCATCCTCGACGGCGTGGGTCTCGCTATCCACACTCCCGAAGGACTTGTCGTTCATTCCGGGGACTTCAAAGTGGATCAGACCCCGGTGGACGGGCATGCCACCGACCTCCTCAGGTTTGCTCTGTATGGCGAAAGAGGCGTCCTCGCACTCCTGTCGGACTCTACCAACGTGGAAAAGGAGGGGTTCACTCTCAGCGAAAAGGAGGTGGCGAAAACCCTCGAAACCCTCTTCGAATCCTGCACCGGCAGACTCATCGTGGCAGTTTTTGCGTCAAATATTTCGCGGATTCAGCAGATCGTGAGGCTGGCGGCGAAGTTCGGGCGCAAGGTACATTTCAGCGGCAAGAGCATGCGCACGAATGTCAGAATAGCCAGAGAGGAAGGCCTCCTTGATGTGCCTCCGGCCATGGAAGTGGCGGAATCTGAAATCGAGTCACTATCCGACGACAGGCTCGCCATGATCACCACGGGAAGCCAGGGCGAGCCCCTGTCCTCTCTGACAAGGATCGCACAAAACAGACACAAAAGCATCAAAGTCAGGAAGGGAGACATGATCATCCTTTCCTCCCGCTTCATCCCCGGCAATGAAAGAGCCATTACCTCCGTCATCAACAGTCTCTATCGGATGGGCGCGGAAGTGGTCTACGAAAAGGTATCTCACATCCATTCTTCCGGTCATGCCTACCGGGAAGAACTCAAGTTAATGCTGAACCTGATAAAACCCAAGTACTTCATCCCCGTTCACGGAGAATACAGGCATCTTGTCAAGCATGGACAATTGGCGGTGGAGACAGGGCTGAAGGAGAATAACGTCCTGGTTGTTGAAAACGGCACGAGCGTCGTTTTCGAAAAGGGCGAGGCCAGGATCGGCCAAAAGATTCATTCAGGCAGGGTCCTGGTAGACGGCAAGGGTGTAGGCGACGTGGACGAAGTCGTGCTCCGGGATCGCAGGAGGCTTTCCGGGGACGGTGTCGTGATAGTGCTGCTTGCCGTGGACGAGCAAACCGGAGAGGTGGCTTACGGACCGGACATCGTTTCCAAGGGTTTTGTTTTTGAAGGTCAGAGTGCAGTGATTCTCGAAGAGGCCAAAGCGGCCGTGCTGCAGCTTATCCACTCGATTGAGAATAGATCGCACATGGAGTGGAATGAAGTGGCTCCCGAGATCAAGAGGAACCTCAAGCGCCTTTTCCAGAACAGGATAGACAGGCGGCCTCTGATCATGCCCATTATTTTGCCCGTCTAGTGGAGAGCCCGAAACACCAGGGCACACAATATCCGGTCTGACAGGCTGGAATCAAGCAAGAGGAGTCTTTTTCATTGAGTAATCGATCGAAGAGCGTGAACGTCGATAAAACAGGGGGCAAATCTTTGAGGAAAGAGATACGGGGAGTCTTTTTTCTTCTCCTGGTGATCATGCTCGGGGTGAGCCTCTTCTCCTTTCATCCCGCTGATCCGGTAATGGGATTGAAGACCGGGCATGCGGCAAAGGCGCACAATCTGTTCGGCACCGTGGGAGCGCACCTCTCAGGCTGGATCTTCCTGGTTCTCGGATTCTCCTCCTTCTGGCTGGTCGCCGTGTTTCTAACCATGGCCGTTCTCTCTTTTCGCAACATTCCGCTTCTCTCGCCGTTCAAGAGCTTTACCGCCGTCTTATGCCTCCTCGTCTCCTTTTCGGGAATCCTCAGCCTCTACGTTCCGGGAGAGGTAATCTTCCGGACAGGGAAAATGCTCCGCGGGAGCGGGGGCTTGACCGGCCATTACGTCGCCGCTTTCGCCAAGGGCTTTCTGAATGATTTCGGCGCCTATGTGTTTCTATCCGCGGTCTTTGTCATCTCTCTGATGGTCTGCACCAACATCTCCTTCGGCTGGCTTTTTTCGAGAACCTATCTCTGGTTCACTTTCCTGCAGAGACACGTGAAGGAATTCATGCTGAAAAGGCGGGAGAGGAAAAGGAAAAGGAAAGTCCGCGAAGAGTTCATAGAAAAGGAAAAGACAAAACCCAAGCGTAAAGTGACCATCATCGAGCCCAAACCCGAGCCTCCCAGGAAACCCGAACAGGAAGCCTTTCCTTTCATGAGCCTAGCCGGAGAGTTCAAACTTCCTCCCCTTGACCTTCTTAACGAGGTGCCGGTTGAAAGGGGCCTGGAGATTCAAAAGGAAAGCCTGGAGCAGAACGCGCGCCGCCTGGAACGCAAGCTGGGGGACTTCGGCGTGGAGGGCGAGGTGGTCGAAATTCTGCCCGGTCCGGTGATCACCATGTACGAACTCAAACCCGCGCCAGGGGTGAAGATCAGCAAGGTGGCCGGCCTTTCCGATGACCTGGCCCTTGCGCTGAGAGCGCCCAGCGTGCGTATCGTAGCCCCTATTCCGGGAAAGGCGGCAATCGGCATCGAGATCCCGAACAACCAGAGGAGTCTCGTCTACCTGCAGGAAATCCTTTCCTCCCAGACTTTCAAGACCTCGCCCCACCGCCTGACAATCGCCCTCGGCAAAGACATCACCGGTGTCCCTTTCGTCACGGATCTTTCCAAGATGCCTCATCTCCTGGTGGCGGGGGCCACGGGCACCGGCAAGAGCGTGTGTCTCAACAGCATGATAATCAGTCTTCTCTTCAAGTCGTCACCCGACATGGTGCGTTTCCTCATGATCGATCCCAAGAGAATCGAGCTCACCATGTATAACGACATCCCTCACCTGCTCCATCCCGTGGTGACCCAACCGAAGGAGGCAACCAGGGCACTAAAATGGGCGGTAGAGGAGATGGAGCGGCGCTACATGCTTCTATCCGACCGCGGGGTGAGAAACATAGAGGCTTACAATCGCAGGATCGTCAAAGAGAAGAAACCCGCGGCACAGGATCCTTCGCGGGGTGTGGACAAGAATCTTCCTTACATCGTTGTGGTGATCGACGAGCTGGCAGACCTCATGATGACCTCTTCCCGCGACGTGGAAGAGGCCATTACCCGGCTGGCCCAGATGGCAAGAGCCGCCGGCATTCATCTCATCATCGCCACCCAGAGGCCTTCCGTGGATGTGCTCACCGGCATCATCAAGGCCAACTTCCCTGCCCGCATCTCCTTCCAGGTCTCTTCCAAGGTCGACTCCAGGACCATCCTGGACGGTATCGGTGCCGAAAACCTGTTAGGTCAGGGAGACATGCTCTTTCTTCCCCCCGGAGTGGGCCGCATCGTGAGGATCCACGGGGCCTATATCTCGGAAGAGGAAGTCAAAAGGGTCGCGGACTTCCTCAAATCCCAGATGAAGCCGGATTACGACTCTTCCATCATGACCCAGGTCATGAAGGAAGAAGAGGCAGGAGAGGAGGACGATATAGAACTCGACGAAAAATACGACAGGGCGGTGGAGCTGGTAATTCAGACCGGCCAGGCCTCCATCTCCATGATCCAGCGCAAGCTCAGGGTGGGATACAATCGAGCCGCCCGGATGATCGAAGCCATGGAAAAAAGCGGCATCGTCGGCCCGTCGGACGGTGTCAAGCCGCGAGATGTCTATGGAAGAAGGGAAGCATAGCCGGCTCAAGGCCCGCGGGATTGCCGGGTCGGTGCCGATGAGCTTGATCGCTGCTTTTTTTGGATCAAAGCCCCGAAGGCATTATATGAAATCTGTCGAGGCGGATTTTATGAAAGGTTTGTCAATGGTAAGATACGTTGTTTTGGCTTTGACGGCAGTCGCGTTCCTGAATCCGGTCCCCTGCCATGCCCAGGACCGACTTGCCGGGGTTTTGGAAGGCATCAGGAAGAATTACGGGACCGTGTCGGGCCTGACAGTAGACTATGAGCGGGAAATAGTGACCAAGTCCATGGAGATGCTCGGGGATGCAATGAAGTCTGATGTCGCATCGGGCAAAATTTACTTCATGCCCCCCTATTTCCTGAAAATTCAGCAGGAGACCCCTAACAGGGAGATCCTCACTACCGATGGTAAGATCCTGTGGTGGTACATTCCCCGGAAGAATCTGGTTCATCGCTATCCGACTGAACGGCTGGGCCCCGAGCTGAAACTTCTGAGCGACGTCTTCAGGGGGCTCAAGGGTGTCGAAGAGGGCTTCGTTGTTTCCTGGAAAGAAGAGGAGGGAATTCCGTCCCTCAAGCTCGAGCTTTCCCCGAAACCAAGTTGGCCGGACATCACCCACATCGACCTGTATGTGACGCCGGGCGACTATCGAATTGAGAGAGTTGAAATTTTCAATATTCTGGGCGGCCTGACCCGCTTCAGACTGGGCGACAAAATCGGACAGGAAAGCTTCCGGGAGGATTTTTTCCGTCTCGAAATTCCGGAAGGGACGCGGGTCGTGGAAGAGTAATCCTCTCATCCTCCGAGCACCATGCGGTTGAGGGTCCTTCCCACCTTTCTGAGACTTTCCAGGCTGTCTGCCGGCAACAGGTGGTCTATGTAGGGAAGGACCGTCTGCATTCCCCGGCAGAGAGGCCTGTACTCGGGATCTCCCGCAAGTGGATTCAGCCATACAACTGCGTGAACCCGCCTTGCCAGAGCCTCTATTTCCCTTCTCAGAATGTTTTTTGGCCCCAAGTCCCAGCCGTCGCTCATGATCACAACAATGGTCCTCTTGTTAAGGTGCTTCGCTCCGTGCCGCTCGTTGAACTCTCTGAGCGACTCCCCGATCCGTGTGCCTCCCGACCAGTCAGGCACGGTTTCGCTGATCATGGCCAGGGCCTTGTCGAGAGAAAGCTTTCGCACAAAATGGGTGATGGGCGTGAGAGTGGTGGAGAACACGTACACGTCGGCCCGGGAGCCCACGCCTCTCAATCCCATTATGAAAGGCATGATGAATCCGGCATAGCGGTCCATGGAACCGCTCACGTCCGCGAGGATGACCACCTTCTTGAGACGTTTTTTCCTTCGCCTGTAAAAGAGTTCCAGAGGGACTCCTCCTGCTTTGAGACTCTTCTTGAGGACAAGACGAAAGTGGATATCCCCCGGCTTCCTTGACCGTTTCCATCGTCTCGCCGCGGAAAGCCTGAATGGGAGCATCATGTTTTTCAGGATAAGCCGGGCGATCTGGATGTCTCTGCGGTCGAAACAGGACAGATCCCTTTTTTCAAGGAGAGCGACAGGGCTGTAAATCGCCCCTTCGAGCGTCATCTTCTCGCTCTTCACGCCTTTGTCGGCCCTGTCGTCGCTGCCGGACTCGTACATTCTCTCCGGCATGGTGTCCCGGTCGCGCTCCGGGAGACACTCTTTTCCCGGCTCTTCCCGCTCTTCCGGTTCACCGGCCGAACTCCTCCAGAATGCATCGAAAAGCTCGCCAAAGACATTCCATTCCACATCCGTGCTCACGAAATTCGCCCGCAGTATGTGGAAGAAATCCTGCCTTTCCCCTATTTCCCCTTCCTCCAGACTACGCAGGGCGTCCACAATGCTCGATGAAAAGACTTTGAACCCGTGGTCCTTCAGGAAGCGGGCAAAAGAGATGACTTGTCCCGTAAGCCCGGCCTCATTCATAGCTGCCGAGGTACTCCTGTCTTCTCTGGCCGTCGCGCCAAACCTCTTCCGTAAACCGCTTGATGTCGTCCTGGTACTTGAGAATACAGCCCAGAGTCTCAGTTACCACATCTTCTTCCAGGCGTGCCCTTTCGAGAGCGATCAGCGCCCTTGCCCAGTCCAATGTTTCCGAAATGCCCGGCTTTTTGAGAAAATCCAGGGAACGGATTCTTCTCATGAAATGAGCCACCTGCCTTGCCAGGCCTTCCTTGATCCCGGGAATGCGGGTCATCACTATCTCGTACTCCTTCTCGAAGGAAGGATAGTCGATCCAGTGATAAAGACACCTTCGCTTAAGAGCATCGTGAACGTCCCTCGTACGGTTGGATGTGACAACCACCATGGGCCGCTCCTTCGCGCGCAGGGTGCCGACCTCCGGAATAGTGATCTGGAAATCCGAAAGAACCTCGAGAAGGAATGCTTCGAACTCCTCGTCCGCCCTGTCCACCTCGTCGATCAGGAGTACAGGAGGCCTTTCGCCTGTGCTCAGAATGGCTTGAAGAAGAGGGCGCTTGATCAGGAACTCCGGACCGTATATGGCACGCTCGATTTCCTCCCGACCTCTCTTTTCCTGCTCCTCCATTTTGATGTGAAGCAGCTGTTTCGGATAGTTCCACTCGTAGAGAGCCGACGAGGCATCCAGACCCTCGTAGCACTGGAGACGGATCAGTTCCGTAGCGAGCAGCTTGGCCATAACCGTTCCTACTTCCGTTTTTCCCACTCCGGGCTCTCCTTCCAGGAAAAGAGGTTTCTCAAGACGATGGGCGAGAAAAACGACAGTGGCAAGGGCCCGGTCCGCAATGTAACAGTTCCGGTTCATTTCCTCCACGACGTGGTCGATGGATCTAAAGTACGACTTTGATGTCATGTTTGCCTTTCCGCTCCAAATTTCAAGATCAGTGATTTTTGCTGCTCTGTTCCTTTCCTCCTTTGCCGAAGCTCCTGCCCGGCAGCCGGCCGAAGGCGGCTAGGACCGATCCGAGGACAGGCGCCACGGCGAGAATCCAGACGGCTTTGTAAAGCCCCACCGTGTCTGCGATCCACCCTGATACGGCGACACCTAAACCTCCCGTCCCGAAACCGAGACCAAGGATCAGCCCTGAAGCAAGACCAAGGTACCTCGGCAAGAGTTCCTGTGCAAGCACGATGGTCACTGAAAAGGAGAGGAATTCTTTCCATACGAAAAGGTCCTTAGTCGGGTATGATGGAGTATGATGCGATAAACTCGAAGGAATGAGAGTCTGCCGGCTATTTTTTTCTGAAAAGGGCCTCGAGAGCTTTTTTCGCCTCCTTTACTCTGTCGCCCCTGCGTGCCGTGTCCGGTGAGCCTCTCAGGACAAATGATTCGCACTGGTTGGCTCTTTCCTTGTCTATGATGCGTGGGGCGGAAACCTCCCGGCACTGATTATACGCCTTCGGGTCATAAGATTTGCACTGCTTGCAGCAGCGTAGATCCCGTTTGCAGTGAGGGCATGTGTCGTTCCTGGCGACCTGGCCGCTGATGTCCAGGATGCCGCGGCAAAAGGTGCAGTTCATTGTTCTCCCCTCTTGATTAAAGTCTCAGAAAAAATTTCTTTGCAAATTGCGCGGAGAGCTTGCAGGCAAAGGAAATGTTGCAAGATAACGTACTCTACTTTTTACCAGGTTGAAAAAAACCGGTCAACTGAAAAGCGACTCATGCCCTTTTCCGAATCCTTGCGGTAAAGTGGGATTTTTTGGCCCAGCCCTGTCCACTCGGAAATTCCCGCGAAACTTTTACAATGATCCACGAAAGTTGTAAATTACATTTTCTCAATCTCATCGCCCCGCGGAGGATTTACCGCGGAGCCCCAAAGGAGTGAAACCGTGAACCAGGTCGGATCTGTGGTGATGGCTGCAGGCAGGGGAAGTCGAATGAAAGGCTTCGAGGGCAATAAGACCCTTCTACCCCTTGTCCCTCTCTCCTCCCCCTGCAAAGGAACACACCCTATCTTGCTCCACATCCTGAAAAACCTCCCCCCGGGACCCAAGGCCCTGGTAGTGAACTACGGGAAAGACGCAGTAATAAGCGCCACCCGCTTCCTCGACCTCACCTATTTTGAACAGCCCGTACTTAACGGCACCGGAGGAGCTCTCCTCGCCGCCGCCCCCTTCATTGAAGACGCCGATGTCGACCATATCGTCATCACCATGGGAGATGTTCCCTTTGTTCGCAAAGAGACATATTTGGACATGGTCGATAAGCTCTCGTCTCACTCTTTCGCGGTCCTGGGATTCCGGCCTGGAGACAAAAGGCAGTACGGGGCCCTGGATATTCAGGACGGCAAAGTCAGGAGAATCGTCGAGTGGAAGTACTGGCAGGCTTTCTCTCAGGACGAGCAAGCGCATCTGGAAGTGTTCAATTCCGGGATTTACGCGGCGCGGACCGAAGAACTTCTCAGATACGTCCCTGTCCTCCGATCAAGGCCGCACAAGGTCTTGAAAGAGCGAGGGGGGGAGACGGTGGAAGTGGAAGAATTCTTTGTCACGGACCTGGTAGAATACATGGTCGAAGACGGGCTCTCAGTAGGCTTTGTCGTCGCTCCCGACGAAGAAGAAGTAATGGGGATAGATGACGTAGCCTCGCTCGTAAGAGCGCAGGAAGCATACAGACGAAGGACCCTGGAACATTGATCGTTGGACATTGGGCATCGGACATTCATCATTGAACAGTCAACAATGACCGATGTGAAATGATAAACGATGTGTTTTTGTTGACATTCCGAGGAGTTTCGCCATATTATCCAGCCGCTGGATCGTGATGTTTAGGGCTTTTTCCCAATTACGTTCACGTCCCCGTCAGCCCGACACCCACCCAAGAGGGCCGGCAAAGGCGGGGCGTACCGCGCACGAAAGCGCTTCTTTCGTGCAGCACAGGAAGGAAGAAGATTATGGCCGAAAAATCTCTGGGAGATCGCATCTGGTACAAATATTGGCCGGCACAGGTTCCCAAGTGCCTCGATTACCCTGATTGCACCCTTGCTGAGTTTCTCAGGCAGTCGGCTGCGAAGCATGGATCACAGCCGGCGATCTACTTCCTGGACTCCCAGGTCACCTATCAGGAGTTGTGGGACATGGTGCAACGCCTCGCAACGGCCCTGGCCGATCTGGGACTCAAGAAGGGCGACGTTTGCGCTCTCATGTTGCCTAACTCGATCCAGTTCGTCGTGTCCTATTACGCATGCCAGCTTATCGGCGTGACCGTGACGGCGATCAATCCGACTTACAAGGCTCTCGAGATTCAGCATCAGCTCAAGGATTCGGCCGCCAAGGTTCTCATAGTCCTTGACGCTGTGGCATCCGAAGTGAGGGAAGGCATCGAGGGAACGCAGGTCAAGATCGTGGTCGGTACGAACGTAGTGGACCTGTGCGGCTTCTCCCCCCTCAAAGTCTTTCTGGGCAAGCTCCTCAAGAAAATCCCCACGGGTCACCTTCCCGGAGAAGCGCTCCAGTTGAAAAACCTTCTGAACACCAAGCCGAATCCGCCAAGGGTGAACATAGACCCGTCGGATGTAGCGGTCCTCCAGTACACGGGGGGGACCACCGGGCTGCCCAAGGGCGCCATGCTCACCCACAGGAACGTGGTTGCCAATGCGTGCATGTGCGACGCGTGGCTCTGGAAGAAAGACCCGGTGACGGGTATAGTGGGCGTCCTCCCCCTTTTTCACTCCTTTGCCATGACCACGGTGATGAACACGGCAATTCGCGTGGGCGGGTTCCAGCTTCTCTTCCCAAGGCCGCCGACCGACATGGCTGAACTTTGCGCGACGATTCAAAAGTATTCCGCAAGGGGCGGCCTCATCATGCCGGGAGTCGCCGTTCTTTTCAACAAAATCAACACACATCCCAGGGTCAAGGAATTTGACCTGAGCGGGCTGAAAATGGCCGTTTCAGGCGCGGGTCCGCTGCCGCTCGAAGTTCAGAACAGGTTCGAGGAACTGACGGGGTCTGTGATCGTGGAAGGCTACGGCTTGAGCGAAGCTACTCCGGTGACCCATGCCAATCCCATTTACGGGCGCCGCAAGCTGGGAACGATCGGCCTCCCCTTCCCCGATACGGACATCAAAATCATGGACAAGGAAACAGGAACGAAGGAATTGCCTCCCCTTCCCTTTTCGGTGGCGGATACGGGCGGGCTCACCAAAGAGCAGTCGGAGCAGGCGGAAACTTACACCGGCGAACTCGCGGTCAAGGGACCCCAGGTCATGAGGGGCTACCTCAACCGTCCTGAGGAAACCAGGGCAACAATCCGCGACGGATGGCTCTACACCGGAGACATCGCCTGCATTGATGCCGACGGCTATACCATCATCAGGGACCGGGCCAAGGACATGATCAAATTCAAAGGCTATGCCATTTTTCCTGCAGAGGTGGAGGACCTGCTCCACAAGCATCCTCACATCCAAGGTGCCGCGGTCATCGGCGTCCCAAACGAAAAGGTTGGGGAAGTGGTGAAGGCTTTCGTGGTGCTCGATCCGGCCGTGCGGGGAAAAATCAGCGCCCACGAGATTCAGGAATGGGCCAAAGACAAGATGACGGCCTACAAAATTCCCTCCGTAATTGAGTTCAGGGATGAACTGCCCACAACAATGGTCGGAAAGATCCTTCGAAGGGTCCTCAAGGAGGAAGAGTCCAGAAAGAAAGGCTGATTTCGGCACGACACGTCGGATCAGACCGCGAGATGAACCATTTCACCATCCACGGGAACGTCTTCTTCGAGATTGCCGCCATTCTGGCCATCGCTGCGGGTATCGGCGCTGTCGGCCACAGATTGCGCCAGCCCCTAATCGTTTCCTTTCTGGCTGTCGGAATTCTCGCCGGACCTTCCGGATTGAGCCTGATAGAGAGCCAGGACAAGATCGGATTGCTTGCCAATATAGGGATATCGCTCCTTCTTTTTCTTGTGGGACTGAAGCTCGACCTCAACATCATCCGATCTGTCGGGCCTGTAGCCTTGGCCACGGGCCTGGGCCAGGTCGTGTTCACGTCCCTGATAGGATTTTTCATCGCCCTGGCCATGGATCTCTCTGTGGTGGGCGCAGCTTATGTAGCCGTGGCCCTTACATTCTCCAGCACGATTATCATCGTCAAACTGCTTTCGGACAAGAAGGAAATCGATTCACTGCACGGGCGTATCGCAGTCGGCTTCCTGCTCGTGCAGGATATTGCCGCGATTCTTGCCATGATCGGCCTTACCGCTCTGGGTGGAGATATCTCCGACGGCCGTTCTTCCGTCGCGCAGGCGTTCCTGATACTGGGCAAGGGGCTGGCCTTTCTGGGACTGATTGCCGTGCTGATGCGGTACGTGCTGCCCGGGCTGCTGGCTCGTCTCGCACGGTCGCATGAACTCCTGGTGCTCTGCGCCATCGCATGGGCCATCCTGTTGGCCGCCCTGGGCGACGCTCTCGGGTTCAGCAAGGAGGTGGGCGCTTTCCTCGCCGGCGTCTCAATCGCTTCAACGGACTATCGCGAGGCAATCGGCGCCAGGCTGGTTACTCTCCGGGATTTCCTGTTGCTCTTTTTTTTCATTGATCTTGGTGCCCGCCTGGAAATTGGTCAGCTCGGAAGTCAGATCGGCAAGGCGGCTGTTTTTTCCCCCTTCGTTCTCATCGGCAACCCCCTGATTGTGATGGTTATCATGGGTGTCATGGGCTACAGGCGCCGTACGGGTTTTATGGCCGGATTGGCCGTTGCCCAAATCAGTGAGTTTTCGCTCATCCTGGGCGCCCTCGGGGTCAACCTGGGCCATATTGACATGAACGACATGGGTTTAATCACCCTCGTGGGAGTGGTGACGATCTGCGCCTCGACCTATATGATTCTATATTCCGGAAAGCTCTACGCTTGGCTGTCACCGTTTTTGAAGGTCTTCGAACGGAAAAATCCTTATCGCGAGGCGGAAACAGGAGAATCGGCCGCCAAGGGAGGGAGCGAGATCGTCCTCCTCGGCTTGGGGAACTACGGAGGCGAGATTGCAGCCCGTTTGCTGGAGCGCGGGAAATCTGTGCTGGGCGTTGACTTCGACCCTCAGACTCTTTCCCTCTGGCGTGAGCGCGGGCTGCCGGTTGTTTACGGGGATGGGGGGGATCCCGAACTCCTCGACATTCTGCCGGTGGATCGAGCTAGGTGGGTGGTGAGTACAGTGAGAGACCTGGACCTGAACACCACCCTGCTCAGACTCCTGAAGGGGCGGCGGTTCGGCGGGAAAACGGCCGTGGCCGCTCGCGACGAGAACGAAGCCGCCACGCTGAGAGCAGGCGGTGCCCATGTGACTTTCCTTCCCTATCACGATGCTGCCGAGTATGCGTCGGATGCTCTTGCAGAAGGCCCTCAGCTCTTGAGGGGGGGCGTGGACTGGCCGCTCACTCTCAAGGAGTTGCGCCTCAGGCCGGGTTCAATTTTTGCCGGGAAAAAAATCAGGCAAATCCCCCTGCGGGAGCAAACCGGGGTCTCTCTCCTGGCCTTGAACCGCGCAGGCAGGGTATATTTCCACCTCCTCCCCGATATGCGCATCTATCCGGGGGATCACCTCATCCTGATGGGTGCTCCGGGCAATGTGAAGCAGGCTGAGGAGTACCTTCTGCAAAGGGAACCCCTTGGAAACGAACAGGAGTCGAGTGCCTTTGCATTGGCAACCGTCGGCATCTCAGCCGACTCCCCGCGGGTGGGGCGTACGCTTGCGGAGCTTCGTTTCCGTCAGGATCATCAAGTGACTGTGGTCGGCATTCAAAGAGGGAAAGAACGAATCACGGAGCCGAAAGCCTCCTCAACGATCGAGCCGGAAGACAGCCTGATTGTCGTGGGAAGCAAAGAAGCGATCGAACATATACAGGCGATGTCCCCTCTCTGAACCCTGCAGCGCCGGGCTCACGAACCCGCTCACCCTGCCTGTGTTTGGTAGAGAGGCTCCAGCATGCCCTCCTCCGTTAACCGCCATGGCGTCCAGACCAGGCCGACGGCCTGAAGGATCATATCGGATTTCCTGGGTCGGACATGAAACGCCTCGATGACCGCGCTCTCGGCGCTTACCTTGTCGTGAAGGCTTTGCACCTGAGCGTCGAACTCCTCTTGAAGGTCCCGCAACTGCTCCTGCAGGACTCCCAGGTTTTCCTGAGCCCGCTTCACGTCGTCCTTTTCCCGAGCAATCCGCCCCGCCCCCCTCATGGCCGTCGTGGCACGGCCGACGCTGCCCGTACTCATGGCACGACGACCGAACAAGGCACCTAGCACGGTGGCCCCCACGGAGATGGCCGTCTGCATTTTCTGGTGCCCGACCTGGGCCTCCTCCCTTTCGACCTTCTCTTCTGCCCTCCGGATGCGCTCCTGGAGCAGGGACAACTTGGGGCCGTAACGCTGTCTGAGTTTTTCGATTTGACGATCTCTCATTTCATGGACTGCGTGGGCAATCCTGGCTTTGAAATCCCCTTCCCCTTCCTCCGGCCGGGATACCAGTTTCAATTGCGGACTTCGCAGCACTTCCAGCGCAACGTGCTGATAGAGATGGCTCAGCAGGGTTTTCCCCCACGTCGCGTGATTCTTTGTCATGATGGCTCCGGGCGGAAGAGCAATGTAAAGGGCTCCGATCTCGCCCTTCTTCGCCAGGCGATCCCTCAAATCACCGTAGCGGACTGCCTCTTGCCACAAAGCCTCGTTGCCGTCTTCGGAGATCGGCGCGATGAAGGAATAGGTTCGCCAGCAGTCGATACCGGTCTTGGCCTCCGTGAAGTGTAATTTGCTCAGGCCGAATGCCTGGGAACGGTAGACGGTCTTTCCGGAAGCCGGCGCCTCTTCTCCGGGCTTCAAATAGAATTCCTGTATCCCGGGAGGCAACATTGGTTTTTCCTGAAATCTCGCTGCAACTTGCTCCGGCCTGGGCACCGGCCTCGCTACGACAGGCGTCTCGACCCCCTGCTTCCCGGTTTTCATGACCGTCTCGATCTGCGGGAGGGTCATGGGCCCCTTCAAGTATGACAAGGCCCAGCGAGTCTGAAAGAGCACCGGCTTGTCGTCGTGCACGTTGTGCATAAAGAACACACGATTCCCGAGTCCTGAAAGAAGATCTTCCAGTCCCTTTCGGTCAAAGGAGCCCGCCGCGCTTTCCAGTCCCTCCATGAGGCGGGTCTTGTCCCTTTCAGTCTGAAGACGGCCGATGAACCAGGTTCCGGTATTGGCAAGGCCCTTGTAGTCCAGGTCCACGGGGTTCTGGGTGGCAAGGACGACACCCAGTCCGAAGGCCCTCGCCTGTTTGAGGAGGGTGAGCATGGGTGTCTTGCTGGGGGGATTGGCCGTCGGAGGGAAGTAACCGAATATCTCGTCGATGTAAAGCAAAGCGCGGAGACTGGCGGTGCCGGGCTGGGCACGCATCCAGGAGAGCACCTCGTTCAAAAAAACGGTCATGAAGAACATTCTTTCGGGTTCCGACAGATGAGCGATGGAAATAACGCTCAGCCGAGGCTTGCCTTCACTCGTGTGGAGCAACCTGCGGAAATCTATGCTTTCACCCTCCAGCCATGAAGAAAACCCGGGCAACGCCAGGAGGTTGTTGATTCTCACGGCGAGACCGAAGCGGTCCTTGGAAGGGAAAAAGGACTCGAGTTCGAAAACCCCGACTTTTTCGAAGGGCGGCTTCTGAATCTCCCTGATGAGACCCGCCAGGTCGAGCCCGCGGTTTTCGCGCCAGGTCCGATCGAGGATGTTGGAAATCAGTATGTGTTCGCGGCTCCGGACCGGGTCGGTGTCCATTCCCAGAAGGCTGAGCAACCCCGAGACCGTGCTGAGAATTCGGTCCCTGAGAGCGTTTAGGTCCGCAAGAATCTCCGGGCCGGGTGCATCGAAGGAACGAAGCACCGAGAGCGGCAAGCCGGCCTTGCTGCCGGGCGTGTAAACGGCCAAATCCACCTTCTCCTTCATAAGGCTGATGCGTTCGGGACCCTGCCCCCATTCAAAAAGGCCTTGGCGCCATGACTCTGCTGTCCTGGCGGCAAACGTGTCCGGGGACAGGCCTTTGCGCAAAGCTTCCGCCTCGTCGATCCACGGCCTGAAATCGGAAGGCGAAAGATCGGGGAAAAGAAGGAGAAGGTTTGCCAGGTCTCCCTTCGGGTCAATCGCGACGGCTGGTATTCCATCGATGGCCGCCTCTTCAAGCAGGGAAATGCAAAGCCCCGTCTTCCCGCTTCCCGTCATTCCCACGCAAACCGCATGGGTGGTGAGATCTTTCGAATCGTAGAGAAAGAGATCTTCGGTGAGCCTCTTCAGCGCGCCGTCGAACACCTTGCCCAGATAAAACGCGCCGAGCTTCTCAAAATCTTTCATAGATGCCTCCCTTGACGAACTCGTAAACAGTCCGAAAATTCTCTTTATGGATCGGGAAGGACGAACTTTAGTGCTCCGGGCACCATTTCGATCTTCACAGGCAGGCGACCGGGCTGTTCCCCGTCCACGTCAAGGAGAACTCTCTGGTCGGAAAAAGCTTCGATCTTTCTTCCCTTGAGCATGCGAACCTTCTTCACCTCTCCGATCCGCCCGCTGTAAAGCTTCGGGAAATGATAGCAGACTTCCGGCAGGGTCAGGTCTCCCACGATGGTCACGTCAAACAGGCCGTCCTGCGCCTTGGCTTCAGGGGCGATCCGCATCCCGCCTCCATGATACTGGCCGTTTGCGACTGCAATGTTCCACACTACCACTGTTTCGTCAAAAACCCCGTCAACTTTCATATGGATCGACTTCTTCTTGTACAGGAGAAGAGAGATCAGGGTGGCTTTCAGGAAGGAAATGAATCCACCCATTTCCTTGCTCCCCCGGTTGACCCGCTCATCCACTTCCCCTCCAAGGCCGAAACTCGTCACATTGTGAAAGTAGCGGGTAGAGGGACGGTTTTCGTGGTCCAGGTAAGTAAGCAGCCCGAGATCGATTGTGCCTTTGCGGCCATGGGCTACGATTTCGACGGCTCTCAGGAAATCCTTGGGAATACCCAGGGTCCTTCTGAAATCGCATCCGGTCCCGAAGGGGAAAAAAGCGACGGCCACATCATCGGCAGGCTGCTCCATGACCCCGTTGACGACTTCGTTGAGAGTCCCGTCTCCGCCCACGCAGGCGATAACCTGCGAGCCTCTTAGGGCCTCCCTGCGAGCGAAGGCACGCGCATCGCCCGGACCCGAGGTGACCAGGGAACGGAACGATCCCAAGCGTTCCCGGCAAAAGGCTTCGATGCGGGGCCACTGCCTGCCGACGGCACCCATGGCTGCGCTGGGATTGACGATGAAGACAAGTTCGCCGGCAGGACAAGAGGGTGCACGGGATGTCATTAACCGAATCTGCTTTCGTTCCCCTGAACGGCGAAACGACGAAAGAAAAGAAACCGGAGCCGCAAAAGGATGCCCGCCGGCGTAATCAAAACACCGTCACTGCCTGGAGGCAGACGCCGCCGCAAGCTGAAAGCCCAGGTCCAGGGCTTTCCTGTTCATTTCCAGAAAATCGGGCTGGATCTTGGACTCGATCACCTTGAGGATCGAGCCCGTCTTGACGATAGGCAGGAGGCCCAGCATGGCTCCAAGGACACATATATTGAACACGACCGGTTTGCCTATTTGATCCATCACTTCCTTGTATATTCCCAGTTCAACCTGGCGCGCGTCCACCTTTCGCGCCGGCTTGACGAAGTGGCTGTCCGTCAGCAGAAGGCCTCCCGGCCGGATAGAGTTGGCAAACCGGCTGTAAGCCTCCTGGGTAAGACATATGAGGACGTTCGGTTGGTTCACCTTGGGGAACCGGATCTCCTTGTCCGAGATGATCACATCCGCCCGCGTCGCCCCCCCTCTGGCCTCAGGCCCGTAGCTTTGAGACTGCACGGCATTTAGCCCTTCGTAGAGTACGGCGGCTTCGGCCAGGATGATTGAGGCTGTCACTACACCCTGGCCGCCCGACCCTGAGAAGACTATACGATACCTTTCCATCAGACTCTAGCGCCCCTCTTCGCCGTCTCCACTATTTTTTCGTATTCGGCGCAGTATTCCGGCTTCTCCTCCTGAACGAAGATCCCTCTCTCGATGAGCGTCGGATCATCTTTCTTCCTTTCGGACCCGACCGGTACGGTATGATCCTTGTAGAAGTTGAGCATGTCCACCGCGTCGCCTACTCTGTTTTTTCTTCCGAAATAGGTGGGACACTGGGTCAGGATCTCCACCACGGAGAAACCTTTGTGACTGATCGCTTTTTCGAGGATCTCTTTCATGGAGGCAGCATGGTATGTAGTCGTGCGAGCAACAAAGGAGGCTCCTGCCGCCTTTGCCAGTTCCACGATATCGAAGGATTCGTAGATATTGCCGTAAGGAGCGGTTGTAGCCAGCTTGCCGTATCCGGACAGAGGGGAGAACTGGCCTCCCGTCATTCCGTAAATGCTGTTGTTCATTATGACGGCTGTGATGTCTATGTTTCGCCGCGCGGCGTGGATGAAGTGATTTCCTCCTATGGCAAGGGCGTCCCCGTCGCCCATGGGGACAATCAGCGTCAGATCGGGACGTGACAATTTCACCCCCGTGGCAAATGCGAGGGCCCGGCCGTGAATGGTATGGAGGGTGTGAAAATCAAGGTACCCGGAAATACGGGAGGAACAACCGATCCCTGTGACCGTAACCACCTCGTTCTTCGTAAGGCCAAGGGAATCGATCGCTCTAACGAGGTTGTTCATGATCGTTCCATGGCCGCACCCCGGGCACCAGATGTGGGGCATGAACCTTTCCCGGAGATAGGCTCTCACCGACATGGTTCAAACTCCTTTTCCCTGAATGACCCTAAGTATGTTCCGAATGTCCGTAGGGCTGATGAAGGTGCCGTCGATTCGGTTTGCGAGAAACACCTTCCCTGGATCGTCCACGGCTTTCCTGACCTCCTGGAGAACCTGGCCCATGTTCATCTCCACCACGACGACGAACCTTGCGTCGCTGCATCGCTCCCTCACCGCATCCGCCGGAAAAGGCCACAGCGTCTGCAGTTCCAGCAACCCCATCCGCTCTCCCCTCGCCCTCCGGTTTTCCACCACGTGAAGGGCGGAGCGGGCCGCCGAACCGTAGGAAATGAGGATCGTTTCCGCATCGTCCAGAAAAAATTCCTTCATCCGGGTGATTTCCTGAACGTGTCCTTCGATTTTATCGACGAGGTGGCGCATGAGACCATAAGCAACTTGAGGATTGTCGGTGGGAAAACCCCACATGTCGTGCATGAGGCCGGTCACATTATAGCGATGAATTCCCCCGAAATCGGACATGGGCAATCTCCCGTCCTCTCTCGGCAAGTAGGGGTGATAGTCCGTTCCTTCCTTCACCGACGTTCGCAATCGTTCTACCAGCGGAATCTCTCCCGGCTCGGGCAGCGTCAATCTTTCTCGCATGTGGCCTATCACTTCATCGAAAAGAAGGATCACCGGCGTCCTGTAAGTTTCGGAAAGGTTGAAGGCCTCTACCGTTATGGCAAAAAGGTCCTGATGGTTGGATGCTGTCAGAGTGATGATCGAATGGTCTCCGTGAGTCCCCCAGCGAGCCTGCATCACGTCCCCCTGGCTGACTTTGGTCGGCAGTCCGGTGGACGGCCCTCCCCTCATTACGTTTACCACCACGCACGGCACCTCTGCCATGATAGCATAGCCGATAGCCTCCTGTTTCAGAGAAAACCCGGGGCCGCTGGTAGCGGTCATGGATTTCAGCCCTGTCAGGGAGGCGCCGATGATGGCACACATGGAAGCGATTTCATCCTCCATCTGGATGAACTTCCCGCCGCTACGGGGAAGCCGGGCGGACAGAAGCTCCGCGATTTCCGTGGACGGAGTAATGGGATAGCCTGCAAAAAAACCGAGACCCGCGTAAAGTGCCGCCTCCACGCAAGCCTCGTTGCCCTGTACAAAGAGAAGTCGATCTCCCATAGCCTTTTTTTCTCTATCCTGTCCCCCTGCCCGCTATTTTGCTATGCTCCTCGCTCCGCGCTCTCTTCTCCGAGTTCGGCCGGCTCGCTTCCTCCAGTCCGCACTTCGATCGCTATGTCGGGACAACGCATCTCGCAAAGCCCGCAGCCCGTGCAATCCTCCCTGCGTTTCACGACCGCCTTTTCATCTTCGCCCAACTCGAGCACGTGTTTGGGACAGAAGGCTACGCAAATTCCGCATCCCTTGCAGAAATCCTTGTTGATGACAATATCCGTCGTTCCTTTCTTGGCTTTCTTCGCCACTCCTTTTCCCCTGTATTCCTTCCATGTATACAACAAATACTAAGCTCTTGCCCATGAAAAAGCAACCAAATCGTGGAACATGAAAGGGGCGAAGCGAAACCTACTGGCCCGGGGATGAACTGACCGGCTCGACCGTAAACTCACTCAGATTCTCGGGGAGGTCCTCAAACACGATCATAAAGGGAACTGAAGCCTGGGGCTTGAGATTCACGTTGACGTTCCCTTTCCCGGCCTTGTTTCTCAGGCCTTGGTTGATTTCATCCATGACAAGATCCTTGAGTTCACTGTCGGTGAAGGTGTTTCCGGCATAAGCGACCTTGGTTTTTACCACCTTGCCCTTGTCGTCGAGGATGGACCCCTTGACGAGAACGTGGCTCCGGCTTTGTGAGTAGTTGTTCGAGATTGTTCCCCGTACGACGAAAAGTTGCCCGGCCTTGGAGTTCTGGACAAAGGAGCCGTTTACCGCAGTGAAGCGCAGTCGGAGCACCCCCGGATCCTTTGATTCCTGTTTCGGGGCGCCTTTCAGAAACGGCAGTCGCTCCCGAATCATGTCCGGAGCAAGAAGGACGACCGCTCCTGCGCCTCCGAGGAGAAGAACGAGGACCACAAAAATGACAACAGGCAGTCTGGAGCGGCCCTCTTTTAATGCCTTTGGTCGAGCCTCTTTCGCCTCTCTTGCCTGGGACACGGGCTCCCGTTCGGGTTTTGCCTCTTTGACCACGGCCGGTTTCGGTTCGCCCTCCTCCTCCCCGCGATAATCCATGTCGAGATGGAATCCCTCCTCCACCTCTTCTTCCCCCGTGCGGCCCGGCAGGCCGGCCTCTATTGTCTTCGTGTCGATCTCTTCATAGGGGACGCCGAAATCCGCATCCGACAAGTCCTCCGGCAGCGGCTCCTCTTCCTGCTTTTCGAAGGCCGGGGGAGACTTCAGGGTTACCGTATCCCCCAGGGTCCGGTCCGACGGTCTAAGCTCCTCCTTCTTCCCAGTCTCCAAGCCGGGAGGAAAAGCGACGAAAACATGTTTGCAGACGCTGCACCTGACCTTGGAGCCTTCTTCTCTCAAGAGACCTTCATCCAGTCTGAACATGGATCTGCATTTCTTGCACTCTATGATCATTTCTGCCTCCTATTGAGATCAGGCGCTCGCTTCGGCACTCCCGCGTTCCATTTTTTTCATTCTTCAATCACGCAGATGTCACGCAGGTACCTGAACCTCTCGTTGAAGTCCAAGCCGTACCCGACCAGGAAACCGCTTTCAACCTTGAAACCGCAGTAGTCGATGACCACATGCTCCTTCCTGCGCTCCTGCTTGTCGATCAGCGCGCAAACGCTCACGCTAGCCGTTTGGCGCGATCGGAAATTCTCGACGATGTTCTTCAGGGTCAGGCCTGTATCCACTATGTCTTCAACTATAACGATATCCTGATTCTCCACGGGCAGGTCTACGTCTTTGCTCATTTTGATTTGCCCGCTCGAAGTCATGGCGGAACCGTAGCTGGAAGCCTTGACGAAATCTATTCGCACCGGAATAGATAGAGTCATCACGAGATCGGCGAAGAAGAAAACCACTCCGTTCAATATGCCGATGAAAATGGGGTCCTTTCCCCTGTAATCCTCCGATATCTCCCGGCTCAGGTCTCGAACCCTTTCCATGATCGTTTCATGGGATATCAGAACTCTCCTCACCATGGGTGGCTCCCTTCGTACCTGTTCGCCGTCCTGGGTCCAAGCGGCGCCGTCACGTCACGTGTCCGGAAAGGGCGATGATGATAACTAATTCAAATGAGCTATTATTATCACCAATCTAGCTTAAGAGCAAAAGCTTTTCTTAAGCTTACCAAGAAATCCCCCTTCTCTTTTTCTCTCTGTGTGGTCATTGTGGGCTCTGCATGAGATCAGTCTCTGTCCGTGCCGACTTGCCCGCCGTGCTTGTGGCGGGACGTGACTGATGTTCTCTTCACTTCCTGCAGCTCTGCGGCTGGGCTATTCCAGAAAGGGCAGTTTGTCGTTTTTCCTATAGGCAACCGCCATGCATGAGGCGATTAATGCGTCCTGATCGTCCTTGACCTTGATATCGTATGTGGCGGTCTTTCGTGAGCGGTGTATTTCTACGGACATGGCACGGAGGATGCTGTTTCTTCCGGGGGCCCTGTGGTAGGTGATCGTCATGTTCAGAGCAACTGCCACGGTGCCGTAGGCGTTGCACGACACCTGAAACGCTTCATCGATGAGGGAGAAGATCGCGCCCCCATGAGTCATGCCGAAGATATTTTCATTGTCCTGTTGAGGGGTCATCTCTACGAGCGCGTGGCCGGGTCCAAGTTCCACGAGCCTAAGCCCCATCTTCCTTGCATAGCTCTCCCGCTCCACCTGTCTCTTGATGGCGGAAATGACACTATCTTCCATGTCGGATCCTCTCTGATTCACTAAATTCCAGAGTTTCTTTATCACAAGACGGGAAGAGGAGGAAGACATGAAAATGATTGTGTTTTCCTTTTTCTCTGCTACACTCCTTATCCCCTCGGAATGATACACCGAGCAGGAGTCGCATTGACCTTGTCCTCTTCAAATTCGATCAATCGAGTCGAATCGCTCCGGCCTGGAACGGGACATTTTATTCGCCTCCGTTTCGCCTTGGTCGTTGCCGCCGGGCTTGCGGCAGCCCAGTCCATTGCCGCTGTTCACATTCACTCCTCCAACCTGGCACTCTATGATAAAATGGATGCACTAAGGCATTCCGGCTACCTGATTATCCCCAATTCGCATGTCCTGCCCCGGCTCCTGGAGTGGAACCAGGCTTTTCTCGGCGGCATCTTCTACACCTTGACCATAGGCGCATTTTTGACTCTTCTTTCCATCGCTGCAGCCTGGATCAGGCATCGCGTACTGCCGGAGAGAATGGCTTTCTCCTTTCTCTTCCTCATTCCATGGCTCGCTCTGCTTATTGCGCTCAATATCCCCCGCTTCACAGCCATGGGGACTCTTTATTTTCTGGTTATTCCACCGCTGGTCTTTTCGTCCGCCTCCCGGTGCCTATTCAAGAAGAGCCATGGAACTCCCAGCCGTACGGCCCTGTTCCACGCGGCAGTTCCCCTGCTCCTTGCGTTCCTCTGGTCAAGCCAGATGGACGATGCCTTTTTTACCGATGTGAGGGATTACTTGCTTCTCTCCCATTCAACGGGGACAAAGGTGAATGACTTTTACTACCGCTACACCCTCTATCCTGCCGAGGCATTCAAATCCCTCGACCAGAAATCGATGAAAACCGTCTTTCTCGAAGATATCCGGAACAAGCCGCTGGCAAGGGCTCTCGCGAAAAGCCTTATCGAACTAGACTACCTCACTGTGCAGAACGGTAAGGTTGCCGAACTGATTATCAGGCAAAATGATCACGAACTTCATCTTCGAGACCAGGGGGCGAGTGTTCTGAGCGCAAAGCTTCAGGATTTTCTGTCCTCACCGGCTCGGTGGCTTGCGGATTTTTCAGCTAGGACCGACGGGAATCGCTTTTTTCGCAAAATCACGTTTGTTTCTCTTCTCATAGGCTTCCCCCTGCTTATTTACCTTCTCCTCTGGGGCATTTTCGTGCTTCTCCCGAGTCCGCTGCTGGCCCCGAGGATACGCTCCTCCGTTGCGACTTCTCTCTGCCTGTCGGCAGGCATTGTGCTTTTTCTTTTTTTTCTCCTGTGGAGAGGTGCGGTCCGCAGCGAAGATCAGGTGCAACGGGCACTGCGGTCAGAAGACTCGATGAAGCGGGTGGCGGCCCTCAAGTTCATCGAGAGCAGGGGAATCGAAATAACCCGCTATCCGGATTACAGGGATATCATGGACAGTCCTTCCATCCCTGAAAAATACTGGCTGGTCAAAAACCTTGCAAGGAGCAAGGGCGGCACGAGCTTCGAGGACCTTCTGTCTTTCCTGGACGATGCGCATCCCACCGTCGTTTACGCAACCTACCAGGCCCTGGAAAAGAGAAGGAATCCTGGTGCGATTCCCCATATCCTCAGTAGAATCGAAATGTCAACACACTGGTACACCCAGTGGAATGCTTACAGAGCGTTGAGGTCCCTCGGGTGGAAGCAAAGCGGATCAAAGTAAAAACCCTGGCCGCATCCGTCTCGGCTGTTTTGATCGTCGAGACGCTCATGAGAATGACCTTCCTCGCCTCCTCCCTTCTAGGTCTCGGGATCACGAGATCGATTCAGGTCCTTCTTATGGTATGGATTGTCCGGGCGATGGGAGACGCCACGGCATCCATTGGTTTGGAGCGGTCGAGTTGGGCCCCGGGATTCAGAAAGGGCCTCATCTGGTCGGCGGCCTTTGGCATTGTCGCCCTTTGCGCCGCCGCCCTCCTCTCCCTGGCCGGCATGGATGTCCTCTTCATGATCCGAACGCCCCTGCCACACGATATCCGCACCATGACCCTTTATTTCCTGGTGGGCGGAATCGTGGCTCCCGTAGCCGAAGAGATTTTTTTCAGGGGCCTGCTTTACGGCTTTTTAAGGCGATACGGCGCCCCGCTTGCAGTGATCGTCACCACGGCTCTTTTCGCCTCGGTCCACCCTTTGCGAGGCATCCCTCTGATACAGATCGTGGGTGGATTGGTTTTTGCTTTGGCCTATGAGGTGGAGGGGAAACTGCTCGTCCCGATAATTATCCACGTGCTGGGCAACTTGGCTATTTTCACGATTTCGGCGTTACCATAAAGGAGCCTTCCAGCTCTCTCCCTGCCCCACCTCCCGGCCTCTATCGTGATTTTTCTCTTCTTCTTTCCGACGGGGTCTGGTGAACCTTTCTCTATTCCGGTTTTTGAGGCATGGCGCAGCTTCCCTCGGGGGCGGGAGGGAAATAAACGTTGAACACCGTGCCGCCGGAGTCAAAGCAGTCTTCCCTTTCCGTGCAGAAAATACATTTGCTGATCCGCCCCGGACACTGGTCGGTGTCCAGGGGGATATGACGACACCTGGATGAGTTGACCTCGATCTTGAAGTTGAACCTTTCCGCAAAGATCTTCATCCTCAGAAGGTCCGCGCCCTTTCCTCCGGCATTGAAGTCAAAGGGACGCTTCGACGAGTAAGCCATCGTATCCTGGGTCATGAAAAAGCCTTCAAAGATGCGGCGCTGGTTTTCATCGGTAATCCCGACCCCGCAGTCATGCACGATCAGCTCCCCTCCTTCCCCTTTCTTCTGCACCGTCACCTGAATCCTTCCCTCATCCGGCGTGGCCTCAATGGCGTTCTTTACCAGGCCGTCAACCACCTTCGCCAGCACATCGTCCGGAACGCATATGTGGGGAACGGGTTCGAGCCGGGTGATGATTTCCACCTCCCGGTGAGCGAAGCCGGACTTCAATTCTCCCAGTCTCCATTCAACGAATCGATCCAGAGAGAATTCCGAGATTCTGGGTTCCCGAGGGCCGTAAAGGTCGTCGATCTTCTTCCGGATCTTCCGCACAAGCGGCCCTTCGCCCACCTCCTGAGCTACCATGGATTCAAGCTCGTCGGCGCACTGGTCCAGAAGGATGTTGAGGAGTTCATGGGTCTTGTAGTGTTTGGCCTCCATGATGTCTTCCACCTGGTACTGAATTTCCAGGATGCGGTCGAGGTTTCTCTTTATCCTGTCGAATGTGGGTCTCCATGTTTCTTCAGGCTGGTCCGAGAGCCTCTTTTCGAGAATTTTGTGACTCGCCAGGAGCACGGATACGGGTGTTTTGAGCTCGTGAGAAAGACGGTTGATAACTCGATCCTTTGCGCGGTTCAGGCTGGCCAGTTCGTTGTAGGCGTCGGTAACTTCTTTGGCATATCTCGCATTCTCGATGGACAGGGCGACAGTCCCTCCGATCATGTTGAGAAGCTCCACGTCCGTCTCATCGAAAATCCCTTCTCGCTTGTTGATGGCGCAAAGTACACCTATGATGCGCTCCCCGCTCCTGAGCGGCACGTCCAGTATGTTGCGGGAATTGAAGCGCATCTCCTGATCCACGGCCCCGTAAAAATAAGGATCCTTGGACGTATCATGGGAGATCACGGGCCGGCCTGTCTTGATTGCCCTTCCGGAAACACCCTTGTCCGCAGGATAGCGCACCTCTTTGGCCCGCCTCTGCGTATCCCGGTCATCGTAGGCTGCGCCCATGAAGAAAAGCTCCTGCTTTTCCTCATCCAGCAGGATGACCAGGGCGCCCTCTACGTTAAGCAGTTTCTTGATTTCACCGCTCACATAGTCCAGCAGGTCCTCTAAACGAGGGTATGAAGGCAGGGCCGTGCTGATACGGAAGAGGGTCTCCTTGATCGCTTCCAGCCTTTTTTCCTGGGTGATGTCGCGCAGGAGCACCACTTCACCGGCAGCCTGGGTTTCCGACTCCGTAAAGACCGCTCCGCTCATCACCACATCGAGCACCCTCCCGTCCTTGGTCATTCTCCGGCTCAAATGCCTGTGAATCACCTTTTTTTCAAGGAGCTCCCTTATGCTGTCTTGCACCTCTTCTTTCAAGTCGGGGGGAACGTAGGGGATGTGTTTTCCCTTCAACTCGTCGAGAGACCACCCGAAAGTCTCCGTGAAAGCAGGATTCAGGTAACTCGCTTTGCCTTCGAGGGTGAACACCACGATTGGGTAGGGAATAAAGTCAAGGAGTGTCTTGTACTGTTTTTCAGCCAGACGGCTGGCCTCATAGGCGCAACCGTCCTCCGAAAAAGTATCTATCTTAACACTGGACTTGCTCTTGCCCGGACCCTTCGATTTTTCCTTCACCACCGCTCTGGTCTTCCTTCCCTTCGTGTCCATGAATCCCCTCACTTCTGCTCTTGGCATCCCTCTGATCCTGAACACCCTGGACCCGTCATAACAAATCACTTGCCCCTTTTCCGATGCTCGTGATATTCTTTGATAAATGCAAGTTCTTCCGGACTCCCGCCGAAGTCCATCCTCGCTCACCGCAAGCGGCATCTGCGACAGGCGGGAGTCGAAGTGGCGAGAGATTTCGAGATCATGGGAGTGACCCACAGCCCCAGGAGCTACCATGAAAAGTACCGTCATCCTAACATTTTTCTGCCTCTTGATGTTTCTTTTTTTCAGCCCTGCTGCGCCTGGAGAAAATGTGGCGGCGCCGCAGATAATTATACCGGAGGCGTTTCATGACTTCAAAGTAGTGGATGAGGGTTCGGTCCTCGAACACACCTTTAAGGTCAAGAATAGGGGCGGCCAGATCCTCGATATAAAAAGAGTCAGACCCGGCTGAGGGTGCGCCGTGGCCTACTTCGACCGGGCCGTTCCTCCCGGGGGGGAGGGAAAAATCACCCTTCAACTCAAGACTAGAGGGTATGAAGGCAGGATTCGCAAGGCAGCCAGGGTATACACTAATGATCCGGCCAGGCCGACGGAAACTATCATCGTCGAAGCCTTTATCAAAACACCCATCAAAGTCTCTCCGAAAGCCGTCTTCCTCAGTGGAAAGGCGAGCGAAGCGGTGACCAGAACGGTTGACATAAAGGGAGATCCTGCCAAAAGCCTCAAGATCGAGCCCCTGGACTTTTCTCTTGAGAACAGAGTCAAATATGCGATTGAGGAGATTTCGCCGGGCAATCATTACCGGGTTAGTTTCACGAGCATTCCGAACGTGTCAAACTATTACCACGGAGCGCTTCGACTGAGAACCAATTATACCGAGAAACCTAACCTCCTGATATTCGTGAGAGGGCGTTTTCTCAATTAGTCATGACGGATCAGAAAAAAGAGCAAATCGTGGAGATTTTTTCAGACGGGGCATGCAGCGGCAATCCAGGCCCCGGCGGCTATGGAACGATTCTGCGGTACGGAGAAACAACAAGGGAGATTTCCGGGTGTGAAAAAAGAACCACCAACAACCGGATGGAATTGAGGGGAATCATCGAAGGACTGAAGCTCCTGAAACGATCCTGCCGCGTCAGGGTGGTCACGGACTCCAACTACGTGGTCAAGGGCATGACGCAGTGGATAAAGGGATGGATTGCGAGGAACTGGGTCAACAGCGAGAAAAAACCGGTTCTTAATAGAGACCTGTGGGAGGAGCTTCTGAGCCTGAGCAAGAAGCACCGGATCGACTGGCAGTGGGTTCGAGGGCACTGTGGTCACAAAGAAAACGAGCGCTGCGATGAACTTGCCAGATCCGCCATCAGGGAGTGTGAGAACAGAAAAAGAGGAGGCATGGACCGACGTGGATAGGAAGTGGGTCGAGGCGCTGGGCATCATGGTCCACGGCATTTACGTGTTGACGACCGCTTACCGAGATGAGGTCAACGGCATGATCGCCTCATGGGTCACGCAGATTTCCTTTGACCCGCCTCTGGTTGCAGTTGCCGTGCATCCCGACCGGTATTCGCATCGTTTGATCGAAAAGAGCAAGGCCTTTGCCCTCCACGCCATTTCAAAGGACCGGAAAGACCTTCTCAAGATCTTCAAGGGACCGGATCCTGCCGCTAAATTCGTATCGCTCCGCTGGTCCAAAGGAAAAACAGGATCGCCTTTGCTGACCGATTGCCTCGCCTTTGTCGACTGCAGGGTGAAGATGACTTTGAGTCCTGGAAACCATACCGTCTTCATCGGTGAGATTGTAGACGGAGGGATTGTTTCCCGAGGGGTTCCCCTCAGCACGCTGGACTACGAAGGGGTGTACACTGGAGAGAGGTGAAAAAATACCTTACTTCCCCTCTCCCGGTGGGAGGGCTAGGGGAGGGGGAGAGGTGAAGGGAGAATGGAGTAGTGGAATGATGACGGAATAATGATAGTAGGATAAGGGTCTTCTGGTTTCAAACCAGCATTCCAAAATCCCGGTGTTCCAATCTCCTCGTAACATATCATCACTCCAATACTCCGCCACGCCGGTACTCCAGGTTTTTCTAAATGCTTGACCGATATAAAAAACTATGATATTTATTTATGCACCAATTTAACATAATAAGGATATTTACGGTGCAAGGCTTAAGGCGCACGGAGCACGGAATTGATTGTCTGATTCTTTATGCACCACGGTTCGTGCGCCGTGCACACTGACCCAATTGTAAGCGAAGCGAACTAAGTTAGGTATAGGAGTTCAAAATGAAATGCCCCAAGTGCAGCTATGTCAGCTTTGACTATAACCTGACCTGTCCGAAATGCGACAAAGACATCTCCGCGGAGCAGGAAAAGCTGCATCTTCCCGCTTTTAGACCGGATTCTCCCTTCTTGCTGGGCGCCCTCACAGGAGAAGTGGAGGAGTCCCACACCGGAGGGGCAAGAGGTGCTGCCGGGATCGCTTTGGACCAAGGAGACGAGATCAGCTTTGACGACGAATCAAACCGTTTCGATTCCGGTGAGATATCGATTCAGGATTCGGGTGATTTCGATCTGGGTTCGAAAGAGATATCCCTCGATGACACTGATGGGCTCAGTCTGGACTCCGGAAATGCGTCTCCCAGTGGAAAGCGCGAAACTGATGAATCCCTTGGCATTGATCTTGACACCGAAGATGCGATAGCAGACTTAAATCTGGAAGGTCTCGGAGACATTGAACCGCGACCGGGGGACCGGAAGTTGAGTCTTGAAAGCTCCTTTGGTGAAGCCGACACCGAAGGCGAACTCGCCTTGGACTTGGGAGAGATTTCAGGGGACGAGGGAACTCTCGATCTGGAGTCCCTGGATATTGAAGGAGGACCGAAGCGTTCGGCGACAGGAGCAGAGACCGTGACGAGGGAATTGCGTCTCGACAAAGAATCCACTTCGGAACTGGACAAGCTTCTCGAAATGGACGAGATTAAATTGGAGGAATTGTCCCTTGAAACTAAGCCGGCGCCGGAAGTGAAAAAGAGCGGCAGAGCGGTTCAGCCCCCGGAAAACGAGCTCTCTCTGGACCTGGGAGAGCTTGACCTGGAGCTTGACCTGGAGGACAGCAAGCCCCAGTGATCATTTCATCTTGACATCCCGAATTCAGCGATATACTCTGCCCTCCATGCCGAGATAGCTCAGTCGGTAGAGCAGGGGACTGAAAATCCCCGTGTCCACAGTTCGATTCTGTGTCTCGGCACCTGAAAAAGGCAATCAAAAAAGAGAGATAGCTGATTCAAGGCTTTCTCTCTTTTTGCTTTAGGGGTCTGATTCATGGGTTTGGGTTGACATTGGGTTGACATTTGGCAAGCACCTCTACCCCTTCATCTCGATCAAATCAAGAAGTTCTAAGCACTACAGCCAGACCCCTCAAAGAGATTGTTCACTTGGGATTTCATTCCGGTTGACTGCGAGTACGCCGTGGGCCAGGTGCCCACCATGGGGACCACCAAGTATGCACAGGAACTGGGAAAAGGCTTTGAGTATTCGAGGGTCTATTCGGCTCTCCGAAGACACCTTGTCAAGTGGTGGAACCGGCAGGAGATTGATCCCGAATCCTGCGTAAACCACTTGGTCATGTGGCAACGAATGCGATTTTTCCGCTTCATTTTGCGTTGAACCCGGAGAAGTACTGAGGTTTTGACGATAAGCCCGAAAAGCGGGAGGGCGAGTTGGAGTAGCATACTTGTTAGCAGCGTCGAAGTTAAGATTTAAGCCAAATTCTGTAATGTGTAACCTGTTCACTTGTCTTCTGGGGCTGAAGCCAAGAATGGCGAAGCTTTCGAAACCTGCCGCCCCAAGGCAAACCATCGTACCAATACGTCTGTGACTTGCTTTCTGGTCTTTTCGTCACCGACACGGCTCCGAGTAAGTTCCTTAAAACGAGTAGCTGATTTCTCTATTCGCCTATTGAGTGACTCAATCATTTGCTCGCATCCTTTGGCATGCTCTGGAACCATTATCTCTCCGTCAATACCAAGATTTGCCAGTCGCACGACGAGTTCAGCCTGTGCTACCGAAGCACACTTTACACTTGTCTTGTAGTCTTTACCGAAATAAACTCTATTTGGATCGAACATCGGATTGTTGGATGGAATGGCCGGTTTCTCCTCCGGGATCAGTATCTTTTCGGTTACTCCAGGCCATTGAGTGATCCATTCAGCCAAAGGGGTAGTGTCCTCGATATCAGCGGCATCCCATATATCAGCGGCCAGATCGGTAACACTAAAGCGCCTAGCTGTCGATTTGGCACGTTGCTCCATTTTCTCGATTTCTACTACCCGTATCTCTCTGAAATGTCTGGCGGTTGCTTCATAAAGCTGTTGGACCAAATTCTCCCGTTCCTCAGGCTCAGATACTCCGACTAACTCAAACACAGCATCATCAAGGGCTTGGCGATCAAGTTGCTGCAATTCCTGTGATAAAGCAAGAGGACCGGCGGCAATTCGACGTGCACGTTCTGAGGAATGACACGCCATCAGTTCCTCTTCCACTAGTCGTCCAACTTCTCGTTGACTCATTTGGTTTAAAGCGTCCATTAAACGGGACACCACTCCCGATGCTACACCTCGTGGGTCAGGCACTTCCAAAAGATTCACGTCTACAACCTCAGTCTTGAGGTTGCCTTCTGTCCCGGCAAATCGGCCATAGAATGTCTTAAACAGGCCTACGAGTGTTGAATTCATTACTGCGATGAGTGACTCTTTCTCGATGTCAGTGAGTACTGTGGATGAAATATCATATAGGTTACAGTTACAGATCAAGCTCGCTGGGTTACCGGGTATGATGTGACGATATTGCTGTGACTTAGGCCAAAATCCAAATCCCGACTTAACCAACCCTGTTAAGTCATACCATACGTCCCTCGCAGCGCAAGTGGCTCTTTCTGGAATGGGCTTTCCCTTAGATTTCTTCGAATCGAATGCCGCTGTCATCCCATAGCGCAGATATCTGTGAACCCAAGGAGCTTTCTTTTTCAGAACGCTCATAGAGTCGGCAACCAGAAGAACTACACGATCAAGGTCTTCGG
>Ga0068714_10000782_pt1 | contig 54741 bp, 58 predicted proteins | sample MTBNYHSulfiMetaG_FD_62988 | JGI IMG/M metagenome (GOLD analysis project Ga0068714, IMG submission 62988) | Enrichment culture microbial communities from rom New York Harbor, USA that are MTBE-degrading - MTBE-NYH (New York Harbor Sulfidogenic)... | ecosystem: Environmental > Aquatic > Marine >... | reverse complement strand
AGCTGATCGCGCCGATCGCGATGGACGAGAGCCTTCGTTTCGCGATCCGTGAAGGCGGCCGGACCGTCGGCGCCGGAGTCGTAGCGAAGATTATCGAGTAACAAACCGGTAGGATCGGGAGGTCTGAGTGGCCGGGCAAAACATCCGGATACGCCTGAAAGCGTATGACCACAACTTGCTGGACAAGTCGACCCAGAAGATCATTCAGACTGCTCGCAGCACAGGGGCAGTGATTTCGGGGCCGATCCCGTTGCCGACGAAGCGGTCGATCACAACGGTACTTCGTGGTCCACATGTTGACAAGAAGTCGCGTGAGCAGTTTGAGACGCGCATTCACAAACGCCTGATCGACATTCTGAATTCAACGTCGAAGACGATCGATGCTTTGATGAAGCTCGAGCTGCCTGCTGGCGTTGATATTGAGATCAAGACCTGAGAGGGACGTCACAATGCCTGAAGGAATGATGGGTCGGAAGATCGGCATGACCAGCGTTTACCGCGATGGTCGCCAGATTCCGGTGACGGTGATCGAGGTTCAGCCGAACCCGGTGGTGCAGGTGAAGAGCACCGAGGGCGCGGATGGCTATGACGCCGTCCAGCTCGGGTACGGTACCCGGAAGCTGAAGCGGACCACGAAAGCGATGCAGGGTCATTTCAGCCGTGCTGGAGTGGATCCGACACACAGATTACGTGAGTTCCGTGGGGTGACAGGCCTCGAGGTCGGCGGCGAAGTGCGTGTTGAGGAGTTGTTCGCCGAGGGCGAGATCATCACAGTTCGCGGCGTATCGAAAGGTCGCGGATTCGCGGGTGTGGTCAAGCGTCACGGATTTGGTGGCCACAAGGCCAGCCACGGTACCCATGAGAGTTTTCGCGGTCCGGGTTCGATCGGTGCTCACACGTGGCCGGGTCGAGTGTTTCCCGGCAAGCGAATGGCGGGTCACCTGGGCAGCACGATGGTCACTGTCAAGAATCTCTCGGTGGTAGAGATCATCGCCGAGAAGAATCTGGTGCTGGTGAAGGGCGCCGTGCCTGGCGCGCGGAACAGCCTTGTGGAATTGCTGAAAGCCTGAGGGTAAACGATGAAGTTGCCGGTGTACAGCCGAGAAGGCAAACCCACGGGCTCCGAAGTAGACCTGGACGGCGCCGTATTCGGCATAGAGCCGAACGAGCACGCGATGTGGCTTGCGGTGAAGGTCCAGCGTACCCGAATGCGTCAGGGTACGCACGCTTCGAAGAACCGTACGCTGGTGAGCGGCGGCGGGAAAAAGCCGTGGCGCCAGAAGGGTCGCGGGGCAGCCCGTGCCGGAACCAGCCGCAGCCCGTTGTGGCGGCATGGTGGAACCATATTCGGTCCGCAGCCACATCCTTACACGATGAAGCTGCCGCTGAAGGCGAACCGGCTGGCGCGTGCGAGTGCATTCGCAACGCGTGCCCGGGAAGAAGCCATCCGTCTGATCGAAGACTTTTCTCTCGATCAGCCGAAGACGAAGGACGTGAAGGCTTTGCTTCAGGCATTTGACCTGTCGAACGAGAAGGTCATCATCCTGACGAAGTCCTATGACCCCCACCTTGTAAAGTCGGTGCGCAACCTGGAAGCGTGCTCGGTGCAGGTGGCGAAGGAAGCCTCCACGTATGACCTGTTGAACAATCGAGTGCTGCTGATCCAGGTCGGCGCACTGGATGCCATCTCCGAGGTGCTGGGTGGACGAAAGCGCGCGTCTGAGAAAGCTGCTTAAGCGGCCGTTGGTGACGGAGAAGGTCACACGGTTGACGGAAACGCAGAACACCTATGCCTTCGAGGTCCCGCGGGACGCGAACAAGGTGGAAATCCGTCGGGCTGTCGAGACCATCTTCGAGGTGAAGGTGGACGATGTCCGCACCATCAATGTTCGCGGGAAGGTGAAGCGAATGGGCCGGTTTCTTGGGCGTCGTTCGGCGACCAAGAAGGCGATGGTGACGCTTAAAGAAGGTCATAAGCTCGAACTGTTCGAGAACGTGTAGCAGCGACCGGTTCGCTGCCTTGAGGGGTGGCGAACGGCGATGTCAACGCGACACCGCCGCGAGGGGATTATGCTGAAGAAATACAACCCGGTAACACCAGGACAACGCTTTCGGACCAACCTGGACTATTCGGAACTGAGCCAGGTTGCGCCGGAGAAGAGTCTACTGGAACCGCTGTCGAAGTCGGGCGGACGGAACAACAACGGCCGCATCACTTCCTGGCAGCGGGGTGGTGGTCACAAGCGCAAGTACCGCAGGATAGATTTCAAGCGGGACAAATTCGGGATTCCGGCGCGTGTGGCGACCCTTGAGTACGATCCGAACCGCAGTGCGCACATTGCCCTGCTGATCTATTCGGATGGCGAGAAGCGTTACATCCTCGCCCCGAAGGGGTTGAAAGTGGGCGATACGGTGCAGAGCGGTGCGGAGGAAGTGGATATCCGTACGGGCAACGCCATGCCTTTGAACCAGATTCCGCTTGGCACGGAAGTGCACAATGTGGAGTTGCAACCGGGCCGTGGCGGACAGATCGCCCGTAGTGCAGGCGCCTCGGTCCGCCTGATGGCACGCGACAGCGGTTATGCCGCGCTACGTTTGCCCTCGGGTGAAATGCGCCAGGTCCCGGAAAGCTGTCTTGCCACGATCGGTGTGGTGGGCAACGATCAGCATGAGAATGTCGTTGTCGGCAAGGCGGGCAAGTCCCGTTGGCTGGGTCGCCGCCCGAACGTCCGCGGTGTTGTGATGAACCCTGTCGATCACCCGATGGGTGGTGGAGAAGGCCGCAGCTCGGGTGGACGCCATCCCTGCACACCGTGGGGCAAGCCGACCAAGGGCTACAAGACGCGCAAGCCCAAAGGTTCGGACAAGTATATCATCAAGCGTCGCAAGCAAAAGTAAGTAACGGCAAGGGGTAAGCATGGCCCGGTCCGTCAAAAAGGGTCCCTTTATCGATGACCACCTGATGAAGAAGGTGGTCGAGGCCCAGAAGGCGAGTGGCGCGAAGAAGGTGGTCAAGACCTGGTCGCGTCGCAGCACGATCAGTCCGGAATTTGTCGGTCTCACTCTGGCGGTTCACAACGGCAAGAAGCATGTGCCGGTATTTGTGACCGAAAACATGGTGGGGCACAAGCTTGGGGAATTTTCCCCGACCCGGACCTTCCGCGGACATGCCGGCAAGAAGACAGAAAAAGCCGGTAAGGTGAAGTAGTCAGTGAGGGCGGACAGCAAGATGGAAGCGAAAGCATCAGCCCGTTTTCTTCGCGTGGCACCCCGCAAAGCCCGCCTTGTGGCGGATATGATTCGCGGGATGAAAGCGGGGCAGGCGCAAGGGGTTTTGACACACAGCCCGAAGCGCGCGGCCCAGCACATCGAGAAACTTCTTCGCAGCGCCCTGGCGAACCTGATGAACCAGGAAGAGGCGGGCAAGATCGATGTGAACGAAGCCGTGATACGCGAGATTCGTGTGGACGAAGGCCCGACCCTGCGCCGTTGGCGCCCGCGGGCAATGGGGCGTGCGACACGCATTCGCAAGCGGACCAGCCACATTCGGCTGACCGTGGAAGCGTAACAGCGCCGATACCGTTTCGACGAGGATAAGATGGGTCAGAAGGTTCATCCTGTCGGGTTCCGACTCAAGATCAACAAGACTTGGAACTCCAACTGGTTTGATGAGAAGAACTTCGCGGCGAAGCTCGAGGAAGACCTGATGCTGCGCCGTTACCTGGCGAAGCGCTTGCAGAATGCAGGTGTTGCGCGGGTCGAGATCGAGCGGACTCCGAAGATGGTTACGGTTTCGATCCACACCGCCCGGCCCGGGATTGTGATCGGCCGCAAGGGTAGCGAAGTGGACAAGCTGAAAGCCGAGCTGGCGCAGGTGACCGGCAAGGATGTACAGCTGAACATCTTCGAGATCAAGCGTCCGGAAACCGAGGCAGCGCTTGTTGCGGAATCGATCGCCCATCAGCTTCGGGGGCGAGTGAGTTTCCGCAGAGCGATGAAGAAGTCGATCCAGGCGGCGATGCGTATGGGCGCTGAAGGGATCAAGGTGATGTGCAGCGGTCGGCTTGGCGGTGCGGAGATGAGCCGTACCGAGATGTACAAGGAAGGCCGCATTCCACTTCACACCCTGCGTGCGGACATCGACTACGCGGTCGATGTGGCGAAAACGACCTACGGCACGATCGGTGTGAAGGTGTGGGTGTGCAAGGGCGAAATCTACGGTCGCGGCGAGATGAACAAGGCTGCAGCCGCTAACTGAACCGATTGTTGAGGCGGTCACAAGCCTCAGGAACGGCTGGACTACAGGAAAAGTACCATGCTGGCACCGAAACGAGTCAAGCATCGGAAAGTCTTTCGCGGACGGATGCGTGGTCTTGCACAGCGGGGAAACCGGGTTTCCTTCGGGCAGTTCGGGATCATGACGCTGGAACCGGGTTGGATCACCTCGCGCCAGATCGAGGCGGCCCGTGTCGCGATGACCCGCCATGTGAAGCGTGGCGGCAAGGTGTGGATCCGGATCTTCCCGGACAAACCGGTGACGAAGAAGCCTGCGGAAGTCCGGATGGGTAAGGGTAAGGGCTCGCCCGAATTCTGGGTGGCGGTGGTGAAGCCGGGCAGGATCATGTTCGAGCTGGGCGGGGTGGATGAGGCTCTTGCCCGCGAAGCTCTGACCCGTGCGATCCATAAGCTGCCGGTAAGAGCGAAGATCGTGTCGCGGTTGGAGGTTTAAGGTCGATGGCGAGGATTCTTGAAGAACTCCGTGGCCTGACAGCGGACGAGCTGAAAGCCCGTCTGAACGATGCCGAGGAAGAGTATGCGAACCTGAAGTTTCAGCATGGTTCAGGTCAGCTTGAAAGTCCGATAAAGGTGCGTCTCGCCCGTCGTAACGTGGCACGAATCAAGACGCTACTGAGCGAACATTCCCGCGCGGCCGCCGCGCAGGTCGAGAAGGCTTAAGGAGGCGATCGGTGGAGCGTGGTCGCAGAAAAAGTGTGACCGGGACTGTGGTCTCGGATAAGATGGACAAAACCATCGTCGTGCTCGTGGCGCGCCGTCTGCGTCACCCGCTGTATGGGAAGTTCGTCACCCTGTCGAAGAAGTACCATGCGCATGACGAGAAGAACGAGTGTGGCGTCGGCGACATGGTGCGGTTGATGGAAACGAGGCCGCTTTCGCGCACCAAGCGCTGGCGTGTGGTGGAGATCGTCAAGAAGGCCCTGTAGTTTGGGGTCCCGGACGGGACGAGGAAAAGATGATTCAGGAAGAAACCCTGCTGAATGTGGCGGACAACACGGGCGCGAAGAAGGTGAAATGCTTCCGTGTGTTAGGGGGAACGGGCCGCCGTTACGCCTCCCTCGGCGACATTGTGATTGTCAGTGTCAAATCCGCCATTCCGAACAGCGGTGTGAAGAAGGGCTCGGTCCAGAAGGCGGTGATCGTTCGGACACGGAAGGCTGTCCGGCGCAAGGATGGGACATACATCCGTTTCGACGATAACGCCGCTGTGATCCTGGACGAACGCTTCGAGCCGAAAGGCACACGCATTTTCGGGCCGGTTGCCCGCGAGTTGCGTGAGCGCGAATACATGAAGATTGCCAGCCTTGCCCCGGAGGTCCTGTGATACGGCGTAAGAAGCGGGTGGTGGAGCATTCGCAGAAGGTGCGCAAAGGGGACGAAGTGGTCGTTCTCTCGGGCAACGACAAGGGAAAGCGCGGAAAGGTACTCAAGGTATTTCGTGACGAGGACCGCGTGATTGTGGAAGGTGTGCGTTTTACCAAACGTCACACGAAGCCCAACCCGAAAGCCCCGAAGGGGGGGATTGTCGAGCGCGAGGGCAAGATCCACGTCTCCAACGTGATGGTGATCGACCCGAAGTCGGGCAAGCCGACACGGATCGGTCACAAGGAAGTCGATGCGGACGGCGGAAAGAAACGTCGTGTCCGGGTGGCGAAAGTCTCCGGCGAAACACTCGGGTAGAGGTGAGTTGTGGCGAACAAGGAAAAGCAGGATAAGGCCGGCGCCGAGGGGAAGAAGGAGAAGAAGGGCAAAGGGGCAGCAGCAGCAGCCGAAGTGATGGAAACCCCGGCTGACTACGTTCCCCGGCTCTTTCTCCGGTACCGTGACCAGGTCGTCCCGGCGTTGCAGAAGCGGTTTGGATACAAGAACCCGCTCGAGATACCCCGCCTGGAGAAGGTGATCCTGAATGTCGGGATGGGCGAGGCACACAGCGACCAGAAGCTGCTGGACAGCGTGCTTGAGGAGCTTGGCATTCTGACCGGTCAGAAGCCTGTGGTGACCCGTGCGCGCAAGTCGATCAGCAACTTCAAGCTGCGCGAGGGGATGCAGGTCGGGGCGCGCGTGACACTTCGTCGCGCCCACATGTGGGAGTTTGTCGACAAGCTGTTCAGCATTGCCGCGCCGCGTATTCGCGACTTCCGCGGCCTGCCGGATCGCAGTTTCGACGGCCGGGGAAACTACTCCCTCGGGATCAAGGAACAGATCGTGTTCCCCGAGATCGATTATGACCGTGTGGTGAAAATCCACGGGATGGACATCACCTTTGTCACCTCGGCTCGGAATGACGAGGAAGCGAAGGCGCTGCTGGAAGAGCTTGGCTGCCCCTTCCGGAAACGTCAGACCGCCGAGACAGCGGCATAACCGCTCGGGTTCAAGGAGAGATCATGGCGAAGAAGTCGCTGATCGCGAAGGCGAAGAGAGAACAGAAATTCAAAGTGCGCGAGTACAACCGCTGCAGCCGCTGCGGCCGTCCCCGTGCCTATCTGCGGAAGTACGGCATTTGCCGCATCTGCTTCCGGGAACTTTCCCTGCAGGGGATGATTCCCGGCGTGTCGAAGTCGAGCTGGTAACGAGAGTCCAGGATCGATCCAGGTCCAGCACCGTGGGGAACCCCGAGCGGAGGAAACCGGATCGGCAACCGGCGTGGTTGCGTCCTGAAAAAGAGAAGGATACGGGCCGTGTCGCAAACGACTGATCCCATCGCGGATTATCTGACCCGGATACGTAACGCGTTGCACGCGCGTCACACGAAAGTCGATATCCCCTCCTCCAAGCTGAAGCGCGAGATTACCAAGGTGCTCGTGGATGAGGGCTATCTCCGGGATTTCATCAACATCGAGGACGACAAGCAGGGGATTTTGCGTGTCTTCCTGAAGTACAATCGTGACGGCAAGTCCGTCATCACCGGGCTGCGCAGGGTCAGCCGTCCCGGTCTGCGGAACTATGTGGGTTTCCGTGAGATCCCGCGTGTGCGCGGCGGCCTGGGGGTATCCGTGCTTTCGACCCCCGGCGGAGTGATGACAGGTACCCGGGCGACCGCCGAGAAGCTCGGTGGTGAAGTGTTGTTGTTCATCTGGTAATCCGGGAGGAGCATCCGTCGTTTTGCACGGATGGACACCCCCACGGGAGGTATAGACGATGTCCCGTATAGGGAAAATGCCGATCACCATCCCCGAAAAAGTCGCGGTGACCATTGATGGTTCACAGGTGACGGTGAAGGGACCCCTCGGCGAACTCCAGCAGACTTTTCGTCCGGAAGTCGCATTTGAACAGGCGGACGGAGTCCTTACCGTGAGCAGAACGGGTGAGACCCAGATGCATCGCGGAATTCACGGCCTTTCGCGCACCCTGCTGGCCAACATGGTCGAGGGGGTCCACAAAGGCTTTTCGAAGACCCTGGTGATTGCCGGGGTTGGTTACACGGCAGAGCTGAAGGGCAACGGCCTGATGTTGCGTATCGGGTATTCCCACCCGGTCTGGCTTGGCGCCCCTCCCGAGATCAAGTTCGAGGTTTTCCAGCCTTCGCAGTGGGCCGAGATCGGTGTTGTGAAGCAGGTGGAGAACCAGAACGTGGCGATCCGGGTTTCGGGGATCAACAAGGCGCTTGTAGGCCAGGTCGCGGCACGTATCCGCCGGATTCGTAAGGCGGAGCCCTACAAGGGCAAGGGGATCAGGTACAACAACGAACAGGTCCGTCGTAAGGCTGGAAAGGCGGCGAAGTAAGCCATGGCGACGAAACTGACAAAAAGTGCAGCGGCGCGTATCCGTCGCAAGAAGCATGTTCGCAAGGTGGTCAACGGCACAGGGCAGCGTCCGAGGCTTGTGGTGAACCGTTCACTGAAGTACATCGGTGCGAGCCTGGTGGATGACACACGCGGTGTGACGCTTTTCGGGGCGACAACCAAGGTGCTGAAGCTGGATGATTACAAGCTGCCGGACGAGCCTGAGAACTTTGCGGTGAGTGAAAAGAAACTGCCCCTGACCGGCAAGGTAGCGGATGCCTACCGTCTCGGCCTGGCCATCGCAGCGATGGCGAAGGAGAAGGGGATCGGGAGTGTGGTCTTCGATCGCAACGGCCTGCGTTATCACGGCAGGGTTCGTGCGGTGGCGGAAGGCGCCAGAAAAGGGGGTCTTGTACTGTGAATCGTAACAAGGCGAGTCGTCAGGACGATCGCGCCCCCAGCGCTGCCGATCTGGGGCTCATCGAAAAAGTGGTGCACATCAACCGTGTCGCGAAGGTTGTCAAAGGCGGCCGGAACTTCAGTTTCAACGCGATTGTGATCGTGGGTGACGGCAAGGGACGTGTCGGGTTCGGACTCGGCAAGGCCCGCGAAGTGACCGAAGCGATTACGAAGGGCGGGGAAATTGCGAAGCGCGGGATGAAACGCTATTCGATGGTCGGTTCGACCCTTCCCCATCCGATCGTGGGACGCTATGGTGCAGCGCGTGTAGTGCTGAAGCCAGCCGCCCCCGGTACGGGTGTGATCGCGGGTGGTTCGGTGCGTGCGGTGCTTGAGGCGATGGGAGTGCGTGACGTTCTCACCAAGTCCCTCGGCAGCCGCAATCCTCACAACCTTGCGAAAGCGACACTGAACGGCCTTGAGCGGATGGAATCCCTTGCGGACATCGCCATCAAGCGCGGCAAGAGCGTTCGGGAGGTGCTTGGCCTGTGAGCGCGGCAAAGAAAAAGCAGAAGAGCAGCCAGATCCGTATTACGTGGATAAAATCCACAATTCGTCGCGAGGCGAATCAGCAGCGGATCATCGAAGCCCTCGGGCTTCATAAGCTGAACCACAGCGTGGTGCACAACGATTCACCGACGATCCGGGGAATGATCAACAAGATCCCTCACCTGGTGAAAGTTGAATCGGTCGAGGCATAAAAGGAATCGACGATGCCGAAGGATCTGAGCAATCTGTCGCCCGCGAAGGGATCGACGAAAACAAAGAAGCGGCGTGGTCGCGGGGCTGGTTCCGGCCTTGGCGGCACGGCGGGCCGGGGCCACAAGGGCGCGCAGTCGCGTTCCGGGTACAAGCGGACTGTCTGGTCGGAAGGTGGCCAGATGCCGATCCAGCGCCGTCTGCCCAAGCGCGGTTTCAAGAACATCTGGGCGGAAGAGGTGCAGACCGTCAACCTCCGCGACCTGGTAAGGCTCGGCGAGGTGAGCGAAGTGACACCTGAGACGCTTGCAGCGGGCGGAATCGTCCGGGATGCGGGCAAGCCAGTCAAGCTGCTTGCGGTCGGCGAGGTCGAGAAGGCGTTGACCATTCATGTCACTGCCGCCAGCGCGACCGCAATTGAGAAGGTTGAGAAGGCGGGCGGGAAGGTGATTTTGCCCCCGCCAGCCAAAAAGCGCGGGAAGTACAAAAAGCGCGAAGAACGCAACGGTCAAAAGGCCTGAGTAGCGGCCAGCCAAACGGGCGATAAGGACGCGAGATGCTCGAGAAATTTCGCAACATCTTCAAGATCCCGGAACTGAGGAAGAAAATCATCTTCACCCTGTCGATATTTGTCCTCTATCGACTCGGTGGACACATTCCGATTCCGGGTGTCGATGCAGGCGTACTTGGCCAGTTTTTCGAGGAGCGTTCGAATACGCTTTTCGGACTGTACGATTTGTTCGCGGGCGGCAACTTCAGCCGTGCGACCATTTTCGCACAGGGCATCATGCCCTACATCTCGGCAAGCATTATTCTGCAGCTCCTGGCCTCGGTGGTGCCCTATTTCCACCGACTCCAGCAGCAGGGTGAGGAAGGCCGGAAGAAGATCACGCAGCTCACTCGTTACGGGACGGTGGGAATTGCCGCACTGCAATCCTTCGGTGTGGCGGCCTTCCTGCAGGGTGTGCAGATCGGTGCGGCGCGTGTGGTGCCCGCCCCCGGGATCGGGTTCTTCCTGCTGACAATGATCACCCTGACAGCCGGCACGATTGTCATCATGTGGCTGGGTGAGCAGATCGACAGCAACGGCATCGGAAACGGGATCAGTTTGATCATCTTTGTCGGGATCATCGACCGTTTCCCCTATGCCTTCCTGGATGAGTTCCAGCTGCTGCAGCAGGGTATCCGCACTGTGATGATGGAGCTGATGCTGATCGCGGTGCTGGTGCTGACAACCGCCGCCGTTGTGGCGCTGACCCAGGGACAGCGCAAGATTCCGGTGACCTACACAAAGCGTGTTGTGGGCCGGAAGATGTATGGCGGGCAGTCGACACATATCCCACTGCGTGTGAACACAGCGGGGGTCATGCCGATCATCTTCGCGCAGACGATCATGTTTGTTCCGGAGACCATTTCGACCTTCCTCCCCCAGGGCGGGTTCCAGGACTGGCTGACGCGCGCATTTTCGTATGAAAGCTATCTCTACATGTTTATCTACTCGCTGCTGATCATCTTCTTCACCTATTTCTACACCGCCATCGCCTTCAACCCGGTGGATGTGTCGAACAACCTGAAGAAGCACGGCGGCATGATCCCCGGGGTGAAACCGGGCAAGAAGACGGCCGAGTTCATGGATAACATCCTGACAAAGATTACCCTTCCGGGGTCAATCTTCCTGGCCTTCATCGCGATTTTCCCGACCCTGATGTCGAAATGGACCAACACCGGTTTTAACCTGGCGCAGTTTTACGGTGGCACAGGTCTGCTGATTGTCGTGGGTGTGGCGCTTGACACGCTGCAACAGATCGACAGTCACCTGCTGATGCGTCATTACGAAGGATTGATGAAGTCCGGACGTCTGAAAGGCCGCCGCCGGATGTAGCTGGACGGCCGCACGGGGGATTGGGAGGTTCGCCCGTAGCGTGAAAAGGCTTGACGATGATCGGAGATGGGAAACAAGGGGGGAGACGATGCGACTGATCCTGCTGGGTCCGCCGGGAGTGGGCAAGGGTACCCAGGCACAGTTCCTGATGGACAGGCTGCAAGCGGTCCAGGTATCGACAGGCGATCTGTTACGCGCCGCGGTTCGCGAGGGTACTGCCCTCGGCAAGGATGCCAAGCGATACATGGATGCGGGCGAGCTGGTCCCGGACGATGTAATCCTCGGCCTGATCGGCGAGAAGATGACGGAATTGAAGGGTCGGTCGGTGATCTTTGACGGGTTTCCGAGGACGGTGGCCCAGGCGGAGGGGCTTGACAGGCTGATGGATGGGCTGGGGCAGCAGATCGACCGGGTTCTCGAGTTGACGGTGGAAGACCAGGTGGTGATCGACCGTCTGAGTTCGCGACGCAGCTGTCCGCAATGCGGTGCGGTGTTCAACCTGATTTCCGCACCCCCGAAGGTTGAGAATGTCTGCGATGTTTGCGGACATGTCGGACTGATCCAGCGGGACGACGACAAGCCTGAAGTGATCGCCAACCGTCTGCGGGTCTACCACGATCAGACCGCACCGGTTGCGGGCTACTACCATGACCGGGGGAACCTGGTGCAGGCGGACGGCCTGGGCAGTGTGGAAGAGGTGAGAAGCCGTGTGGATTCGGCGCTGGCAATCTGAGGGATGCCGGGCGGCGAGAGTCAGTGGATGAGCGCATGATTCGGGTGAAGACCCGGGAAGAAATCGGCGAGTTGGAGAAGGCCGGCAGGCTTGTCGCCGAGTGCCACGCCCTCATCCGGGAGAAGATTCAGCCCGGGGTCAGCACTGCCGAGCTGAACGAGGCTGTTGAACGGCACATTGAGCGTAGCGGAGCAGTCCCCGCATGGAAGGGGATTTCCGGCCCGACTGGGGCGCCCCCTTTCCCGAGTGCCTGCTGCATGTCGCCGGACGAGCAGGTCGTACACGGATTCCCCAGCGAGGAACCGCTGAAGTCCGGTCAGCTTTTGAGTGTCGACATCGGTGTGAAGACACGCGCCGGCTGGTATGGCGATTCGGCACGCACCCTGCTTGTGGGTGAAGGACATTCCGAGCGGGTGATCGAGTTGGTGAATGCTACCCGTGACTCGCTCGAACGGGCGATAGAGAAGGTTCGCGCGGGCAACCACCTCGGTGACATCGGGCATGCGGTGCAAAGCTATTGTGAAGCACGCGGGTTCGGTGTTGTTCGCGACCTGGTCGGACACGGGATCGGTCAGGAACTTTGGGAATCGCCTCAGGTGCCGAATTACGGCAAGGCGGGGCGCGGTCTTGTGCTGCGCGAGGGGATGGTGATCTGCATCGAGCCGATGATCAACCTCGGAACCCATGAAGTGGATGTACTGGACGATGGCTGGACAATTGTCACCGCCGATCGTCAACCCAGCGCCCATTGGGAACACATGGTGGCGGTAACCGCGGACGGACCGATGGTCCTCTCCCGCGACCCGTAATAGAGGGGTAAGTGGTGGCGAAAGAAGCCTCGATCAAGATGGATGGAACGATTGTCGAGACCCTTCCAAATGCCAGTTTTCTGGTGGAGTTGGAGGGAGGCCACCGTGTACTGGCTCATATTTCGGGGAAGATGCGAATGCATTATATTCGCATTCTTCCCGGCGACAAGGTGACGGTGGAATTATCGCCGTACGATTTGTCCCGGGGCCGCATTGTCTATCGATACAAGTGAGACAGCGTTCCGAGAAGACGGAATGCGTGTGCTGTGCGGGAAGGAGTTGCGGTCATGAAGGTCCGCGCGTCAGTGAAGAGGATTTGTGAGCATTGCAAGATCATCCGGCGCCGTGGCGTTGTGCGCGTGATCTGCAGCAAGAACCCCAAGCACAAGCAGCGGCAGGGGTAGGAAACCATGGCACGAATTGCAGGAGTCGATCTTCCCCGCGACAAGCGGACAGACATTGCCCTCACCTACATCTTCGGCATCGGACGCACCAAGGCGCGTCAGATCTGCGAAAAGACCCAGGTGGATGGCGCGATCAAGATTCGCGACCTGAACGAGCAGCAGGTCCGTGATATCCGGGAAGAGATCAACCAGTTCCACAAGGTGGAAGGTCCGCTTCGCACCGAAATCCAGATGAACATCAAACGTCTGATGGATGTCGGTTGCTATCGCGGGTTGCGTCATCGTCGCGGTCTGCCCGTACGCGGTCAGAACACGAAGAACAATGCACGCACTCGCAAGGGCAGGAAGCGTGCCGCAGTCAACAAGCGGAAGTAATTTCAGCACTTCGAAAGGATTTGCGCGATGGCCGCTCCAAAGAAGCGCGCAAAGAAGAAAGAGAAAGTCGACGCGAACGGTCTGGCATTTGTCAAATCGTCGTTCAACAACACGATCATTACGCTGACGGATGGCTACGGGAACGTGATTTCCTGGTCCTCCGCGGGTCGTGTCGGCTTCAAGGGTTCGCGGAAAAACACGCCCTACGCGGCGACCCAGGCGGCGACTAACGCCGCGAAGGCCGCGATTGATCTCGGCATGCGCCGTGTGCAGGTGATGGTGAAGGGTCCGGGTGCGGGCCGGGAGTCGGCGATTCGCGCGCTTGCCGCGGCCGGTCTCCAGGTCACAGCTATCCGGGACGTCACGTCGATTCCGCACAATGGTTGCCGTCCGAAAAAGCGTCGGCGTGTCTGAGTGCAGAGCTGTTTAATCAGTAACTGTCACTGATTACGCGGTAGTGAGTTTGGTTTGCCCCTCCGGATTTCGCCGGAGGACCTCCACGATGGGCAGGAGGTGAGCATTTGGGGCGCCCGACCCGGACGAAGACCCTGCGGGGTTGTAAACGGGTGGCAGTATGACACTGCCTGTCCCCTCACACAATGATTGGATTACAGCATGGCTCGTTACACCGGCCCTGTCTGCAAGCTGTGCAGACGCGAAGGGCAGAAGCTGTATTTGAAGGGCGAACGTTGTTACGGCCCGAAGTGCGCCTTTGAGCGTAAGGAATATGCTCCTGGCCAGCATGGCCAGGGTCGCCGCCGCAAGAGGTCCGAATACGGCATTCAGCTTCGCGAGAAGCAGAAGATTCGCCGTATCTACGGAGTCCTGGAAACCCAGTTCCGCAACTACTACGAGAAGGCGAACCAGATGCATGGAATCACGGGTGAGAACCTGTTGAGCATGCTGGAACGCCGTCTTGACAATGTTGTGTACCGTCTCGGGTTTGCCCCCAGCCTGCGCGCGGCACGTCAGCTCGTCCGGCACCGTCATTTCACTGTGAACGGTCAGATCGTCGACATCCCCAGCTACATCGTGGAGGCGGGCGATATGGTCAAGGTGAAAGAGGCAAGTAAGCGTCTCCCGGTGATCCACGACAGCCTGCGACGCGTGAAGGAAGGCAAACTCGCCCCCTACCTCGAGCTGGACAAGGCGAAGCTCGAAGGGAAGTTGAGCGATCTTCCGAACCGTGTCGACATTCCTGTGGATGTGAATGAGCAGGCCGTCGTCGAGTTGTACTCCAAGTAAGCGAATCAGGGCAACGGAGTAAGTGCATGAGCACCTTGAACTTCCAGATGCCGGAAGTGATCGAGCTGGACGAAGGAACCTATTGTGCCACCTATGGCAAGTTCTTCGTTCATCCTCTCGAGCGCGGATTCGGCGTAACGATTGGCAACTCCCTGCGGCGAGTGTTGCTGGCCAGCCTCCAGGGCGCAGCGATCTCCTCGGTGCGCATCGAGTGTGACCCCCAGGTACTGCACGAGTTCACCACGATCCCCGGTGTGATGGAGGATGTGGCGGAGATCGTGCTGAATCTGAAAGAAGTCCGTATCAAACTGCTGAACAAGCGGCCGAACAAGGTCTTCCTGACCTTCAAGGGCGCGGGCGAGTTCACGGCGGGCGATCTGCAGAAGGGGAACACGGATTTTGAAGTGCTGAACCCCGAGCATCATATCGCCACCATGACCGAAGAAGCCAATTTCTCGATTGAGCTTTCGATCAAGCGGGGACGCGGCTACTTCACTGCAGACGAGAATCGCGATCCCAACATGGCGATCGGGACAATTCCCCTTGACAGCATTTTCAGCCCGGTGCGGAATGTGACCTACGCGGTGGAGAACACACGTGTTGGTCAGCGCACGGACTATGAGAAGCTGATCCTCGAAATCTGGACGGACGGCAGCATCACTCCCGATGACGCCCTGAGCCAGGCGGCGAAGATCATGCGTGATCATATCCAGCTCTTCATCAACCTCGACAACACCGCCGAGGAGGAGCCGGAGCAGGAGATCGATGAAGAGGTGCTTCGTATCCGCAAGCTGCTGAAGCAGCCGGTGGAATCGCTCGAGCTTTCCGTACGCAGCGCGAATTGCCTGAAGGACGCCGCGATCCGGAATGTCGCCGACCTGGTGAAGCACACCGAAGAAGAGCTGCTGAACTTCAAGAATTTCGGCCGGAAATCCTACCTGGAACTGGCGGAGAAGCTTGAGGGCAAGGGGCTTGAATTCGGAATGGATGTCGATCGTTACCTGGGCACAGATTCGAGGATTTGAACATCGGATTCCCGGGGTGCAGCGCCACCTATCCTGCAGGAGTTGAGAGGGTGGCGGGACCATTCCGCCGGAATTCGGCATAGGAGTCAACCGTGCGTCACCGGAAAAACAATGTAGGTCTGAATCGTACAGCCGCCCATCGCAAGGCGTTGCTGGCGAATCTGACCACCGCGCTGGTCACCCACAAGAAGATTGTGACCACTCTGCCAAAAGCCCGCGCCACCCGCCGCTATGCGGAGCGGTTGATCACCTTCGCCCGCCGTGGCGACGTCGCTGCGCGGCGTGAGGTGTTGAAGAAACTGCGCAGCCGTGATGTGGTGAAGGTCCTCTTCGATGAGATCGGTCCGAAGTTCAAGGATCGGCCGGGCGGGTATACACGTATCATCAAGATGGACAGCCGTGCGGGCGACAATGCCGACATGGCCATCCTCGAGCTGGTCGGATTCGCGACAGATGATGTGGCGAAGAAGAGCCGCCGTAAAACCAGCGCACAGAAGGCTTCTGAGCTGAAGAAGGAAGAGGCGAAGAAGGCTTCCGTGAAGCAGAGCGAGGAAGCCCCGGTCGCCGAGGCGGCTGAGGTGGAAGTCTCTGCTGAGACGGATACCGGTGCTGCCGAAGAGGTGGTGCCTGAGACGGCTGAGGCGGCGGTCGAGGCGGCGGTGGAAGAAGCGGTCGAAGAAGCAGTTGAAGCGCCGGTTCAAGAGGCTGTCGAAGATAAACCGGCAGAAGAGGCGGCTCCGGAAGCACCTGAGGCGAGTGAAGGCGAGGCTGCGCCCGAGGGTGAGGACGAGAAGAAAGAGTAACACCTGGCAGTACTTCAGGTTGATGGTTATGAAACCCGGCGACTTGCCGGGTTTTCTTCTTTGGGGGGCGCTTCCGCGGGGTGCGAGCGGGAGGATCGGTCCTGTCTCCTGACCTGGCCGATGGTGCAGCAGGGTGGGATACCTGCAGTAAAGAGAGGAGACCAACCGTAACGGTTCTGGACCCTGAATCAATTCAGGGTGACGGTGAAATGACCTCGAGAGGAGGTCTGGTTGACGGCGGGTGGATGGCAGCATGACGATTCTGTCCGGGAGGGGAATTGCTTGAATCAGGTTCTAAATCGTTGTAAACTAAATCGTCGCCTCCTGAGTATATGCATGGCGATTCAGCAGTCAAGTTTGCAGAGAGGCTGGTGGTTCGATACATCTGATTGGATGCCTTCTGCGTGGTCATGAAAGCCTTAGGCTTTTTCAACAGGCGGCAGGTCTCCGCTTCGCTAAAGACCTGCCGCGACACTGGAATAGTCACGGCAGATTTGTTTTCAAGAAAACAAGGGCTTTCCACAAGGTGCTTGCAGTTCAGTTGTCAAGACACTCCGGGATAGCTGCGGTCCCCAGTCGATCATGACAACCAGATACAGCGGAGATACCGCACGATTCATTGAGGATCCACTAAAGCATTGCCATAGAAACACATCTGACCATCTTCAAGCAGAGAGAATAAACATCGTTGAGTCTCTCACCCCCCGAGAGGACACTCCATGATAGAACGATTACGTGTTGTGCTGATCATGCAGTCAGAGGAGGATGCAGGCAGTGTCCGCGCGGCGCTGGAGAGTCAGTTCAAGCGGATCGACTCGGTCCGTGTCGACAGCCTGAGTGAGCTTGTCCGAGAACTTGATTCAGGTGACTGCGATATCCTTCTAAGTGATTGCCAGGCTGCCGAACTTCAGCCGGATGCAGTCTTCGATCTGTTGAAAACCCGCCAACAGGATATTCCTCTCATCGTTGTCACAAGGGAAGTCACCGAGGATCGCCTGGTCGAGTTGATGCGTGCCGGTGCCACCGACGTGATCCTCCAGGAGAACCTGGTCCGTCTCGCGCCGGCGGTGCATCGAGAGGTGATCGATGCTCAGCACCGGGAGGCACGTCGCATTGCCGAGGCATCCCTCCGCGAAAACCGCCGTTTCTTCTCCAGCCTGCTGCAGACCCTGCCGGGAATGATTTATCGCTGCGACATCAACGATACATGGACCATGCGTTTTATCAGCCAGAGCTGCCTGGAGCTGACCGGCTACGATCCCTTCCACCTGATCAATAACAACAAGAAATCCTTCGCGGAGCTGATCCATCCAGACGATCGAGACCGTGTGTGGAGGGAAGTCAAGCGCGATGTCGACTCGCATCGTCCTTTCCAGCTATCCTACAGAATTGTCACTGCGAGTAACGATATTCGATGGGTGATGGATCACGGCCGGGCAGTCTTCAGGGAGCAGGGGGTTCCTGAGCTCCTGGAAGGCTACATCTTCGACATCACCTCGGCCAAGCAGACTGAGCTTGCACTCGAGGAAAGCAGGGCGCGCTTCCAGACCATCAGCGACTCGGCATATGACGCCATCATCATGCTCAATCGTGCCTGGCAGGTAGTCTATTGGAACCGTTCTGCAGAGCGACTCTTCGGCTACAGCGACAGGGAGATGCTGGGACGCAGCCTTTCGGGACACCTTGTGTCAGCTTCAGGGGAAGCAAGTCCTGCTCTCCTTTTCCAAGAGGAGGTAGTCAGCGAGGCTTCCGGGCGCACCTTCGATATGATTGTGCGTCCGAAATCAGGCGAAACATTCCCGGTAGAAGTCTCGGTTTCTGCTACGGCCTTTCAGGGTGAGCGTCATAGCATTCTCAGCGTACGTGATGTTACCGAGCGGAAGCGAGCGCTTGCGGCGCTGCAGGAAAGCGAGGAGAAGTTTCGTCTATTGGTGCAGGAGTCGCTGGAAGGTATTTGCGTCCTCAAGGGGCGTAACCTTCTTTTCGTCAATCCTCGATTCACAGAGATATTCGGCTACACTGAAGGGGAGTTGCTCGCCACCAACTTTTCGCTGAAGAAACTGCTCCCACCGGATGCAACAGTCTTTACAGATTTCCTGCGGCATGTGCAGCGTAACCCACAAATGAAGGGAAGAGTTGTCTCTTTTCGGGGGCTGCGGCGCACGGGGGAAGAGATTGAGCTGGAAACATCGGTGGTGGATATCCGCTACGGTGGCGAACGAGCACTGCTTGGTATGCTGCGTGATGTCACTCAGAGGAAAGCGGACGAGGAGACGCTCCGCAGAAGCGAGGAGCAGTTCCGTCTGCTGGCAGAGAACGCCCAGGATGTCATTTTCCGTTATGCCTTTGAACCGGAACCCCACTACGACTACATGAGTCCCGCGGTGGAAAGGATCAGCGGGTACTCGCCGGAAGAGTTTTACCAGGATCCGGAACTCTCCTTCAAGCTCATCCATCCCGAGGACCTCGAGATGTATACCCGGCTGATTCAGAGCCCCGATGTGGAAGAGGAACCAGTCCTCCTGCGGTGGGTGTCGCGTGACGGCAGTACGGTCTACGCAGAGCAGCGCAATGTGCTTGTCCGGGACGAAACGGACAAACCTGTCGCGATAGAGGGGATCATCCGAGATGTGACCCGACAGCACCTCGCCGACGAGGAATTGCGTGTGCGGTCTCACGTCATTGAAAAGAGTCCTGTAGCAATACTCATCACTGACGTAAATGGCCGGATTCAGTTTGTAAATCGAAGATTCTGTGAGGTTTCCGGCTATTCTGTCGAAGAGGTGATCGGAAAGAACCCGAACATCGTGAAATCGGGGAAACATCCGCGCGAGTTCTATCAAGAACTGTGGGGCACGGTTTTGGGGGGTGAGGTCTGGCGCGGGGAGCTGACCAACCGCAACAAAGCGGGTCAGGTTTATACAGAAAGCGCGATCATTGCCCCGGTAATGGACGAGAAAGGGGTAATCACTCACTTCTTCGCGCTGAAGGTCGACATTTCTGAGAAAGTGCGTCTGCTGGAGGAGAAAGAGCGCCTTGAGGGTGAATTGGCACGTCAGTTTCACCTTTCGCAGGTGGGGTTGCTGGCCTCGGGCATCGCGCACAACCTGCGTTCTCCCCTCGGTGTGATTACAATGTATGTCAACATGATGCAGCTCAATCTGGCGAAAGCCTTTTCGAATCCACCGGAGGATCCCCTTACACTCTTCGAGCAGCTTGAGGATGTGGAGGTGAAAGCGCAGAAGATCCTGGGGGCTACAGAGAGGATCGAGCGCATTATCAATGATATCATGGATTATCACCAGATGAACCAGGACATCCTGCGTGAGGTGGTTGACATCAACACGGTTCTCCGTGCGGATGCCGCCATTCTGCAGGCGGACCTGGACTTGAAGCACCGTGTTTCGACACGTATCGACCTGGCACCCGGGCACCTCTGGGTGAAGATGCGTGCCCACGACCTGAGCCAGATTTTCCTGAACCTGGTTTCAAACGCCCGTGACGCGATGCTCGAGAGCGAAATCCGGGTGATGACCATCCGAAGCGGAGTGGACGAAAAGGCGAAATCAGCCTGGTTCGAGATTCATGATACGGGCAAGGGTGTCCCGGGGGAATTGCTGGGAAGGCTGGGCGATCCCTTTTTCACGACGAAGACCGATGACCACAAGGCACGTGAACGTGGAAGCGGAACCGGCCTCGGGCTTTATATGGTGAAACGGCAGCTCGATCAATGTGATGGGAAGCTGGAAGTTGTTTCTGTTTCAGGGGATACGACCTTCCGGGTCATGCTTCCCGAGGTCTCGCCGCCTGAGGCGATGGAACAGGAGTCTGAATAATGGGTGGCGGATCAAAATCGGTCCTGCCGAAGCCTTTTGGTGACGAGCTTCCGCAAGCGGAGCTGCGCCGGGTCTTTCTGCTGATTCGGAAGAACAGTCCGCAGCTGAACCTGTTCAATGGAACAGAGGACCTGGGCAAGGACCTGCTGAGTTTTATTGTTGATCCGCGCTCCGGCCTTGAACTGGTTGTGAACAGCTTCCAGCAGAGGTTCGCCGATGTGGGGAGCAACCCGCTGCTGCTGGTCCGTGGCCAGTATTTCGAGGCAGGGCTGCATCACCGTGTATCATTTCATGCCACTCTGAAGGCACGGATTGATTTTGAGGCGAGTCCCGCCTGTCTGCTGCGTATCCATCACCCGGTACGGCGAGTGTCCAGTCTGTTCATCGCCTACCCATCCGACGAGAAGCCACTTTTCCTTGAAATTCCTGTTGCCGGCGCACCGCCGGATGTGCGTGTGGTCGAGTTCAGCATGGGCAAGTTGAAAGCCTATTCGCCCGGCATCGATCGCCTGCTGCCCAGCACGAAATACCTGAAGGATGTTCGTCTCCAGTTCGTCGATCTGGGTGAGACTATGGTAAGCGGCAGCGCACGCAAAACGGGCAAGGACGAAATCTCGATCGAGCTTAGCCCGATGTCCGGGGCGGCGCACACGATGGCGTCCAGCTACCTGGAATCCACGTTCACGAAGGAGTACCCGCCCGAGATTCCCGAAGAGGCGGATGCCGAGCCTGCGCAAGGGCAGGGGAATGGGGAACCGTCATCGACAACAGAGATGGCGGAGAAAAAGCCGGGTCCAGTCGCACGTCTGGCGCTGGTGATCATCGAATCGCAAAAAGATCAGCGCAGGATAACGGGGATTCTGGAGGAGCTTGGCTGGACGGTTCAAGCCTTGCGTACCTATGATGCGATCAGCCGTCTGACCTCGTTCGGGCATCACAAACTGGTGGTGCTGGACGTGCGGCAGGGGGAGGATCATGCCGTCGATTTCCTTCGGCGCTGTATTCGTGACGAGATCCTCACGGAGTTGCGCTTCGCGATTCTTGGCGAGCAGGCCTATGACGTGCGTGAACCCGATTGGTCCGGGCTTGGACAGGGGACCTTCCTCCGCAGAGGTTTGCCGGACAAGTGGATCAAGACCAAGCTGGAACGCTGGTTGAAGCCTGTAGGGGAGGCGAGGGAAGCCGAGCAGGATCCGGCCCAGCCGTTGGTGCTTGTGGTGGATGACGACGATCAGCTGCGCAACAGCATCGGGACGTTGCTGATGGACCAGAAGTACCGTGTGATCACTGCTGAGAACGGGATCGAAGGGGTGAGGTCGATACGCAACCTGCACCCGGACCTGGTGCTGCTGGACCTCGAGATGCCCGGCAGGACAGGGCTGGAGGTGCTGAAGACCGTACGCTCCTTCAGCGCGTTCCGTAAACTGCCGGTGATCATTGTATCCGGGAGACGTGACCAGACAGCGCTATCCGAGGCGCTTCAACTCGGAATCACCGATTATGTGGTGAAACCCTTCAACGGCTTTGCCCTGCTACAGCGTGTGAAGGCGGCGCTGGCAGAGAGTGCCGTGTAAGCCGGGATGGGACGGGGATAGGGCGCACAAAAAAATCAGGGTGTGGGAGGGTGTATGGGCGGTGCAGGCGGGAACAAGGGCCGGATTCTGGTGGTGGATGACGAGGTCGATTTCGGGGAGGTGATGGTCGAGTTTCTAAAGTCGGTGGGGTATACGGCGGCACACGCTGCCGATGGGCCGACTGCGCTGCGAGAGGTCGAGGTGTTCCAGCCCCACCTTGTCCTGCTGGATGTCCACATGCCGGGGATGGATGGACTGGAGGTGCTCCGGAAGTTGCAGGAGATGGATCGGAAGGTGGGTGTGATCATGGTGACGGCGCTGAACGACCTGGCTATCGGACGGAACTCGCTCAGCCTCGGTGCGGCGGACTTCATCACCAAGCCGGTGGACCTGGAGTACCTGGAGACGAGTGTGATGGCGAAGATTGTGGCTGTAATGGCGGAACTGGGGGAGGGGTGACAGGGTGATCGCGCAGTTGCGCGCGTCAGGTGGCACAGGTCTGATCATCGTTCGGGCAGGTCCGCAGACCTGCCCGATTGTCCGCCAGGTCTGCGGACCTGGCGGAACGGTAGAGGCGGCAGGTCTCCGCTTCGTTAAGGAGCTGCCGTAACGTGGGGACTGCCCGGCTCCTCAATCGGTGACTGAAACTCAGCGCTGGAAGTGCTCTCCCATGTGGTGGAAGAGTCTGCTGCGCTGAGTAACGGTCACCTTTGCTTGTGCCCCTTTTGGATCATTTGCGTTTTTGGGAATTGGATTGTGTACTTTTCATCCAGGTGTACTCCACAGGATGATTCCGCATGCGCGCTGTACGTCTGGAGTCGGTCAAGGTTGGCGACATCCTTGGCACCTCCCTCTTCAACGAAAAGTCGGAGTTGATGCTCGCGGCGGGATATGAACTCACCGACGAAACCATTCGTCTGCTCAAAGAGCACGGGTTCCGTCAACTCTACATCCTGGATGATTCCCTGCCCGATTACAAACCGCTGGAAGTGGTCAGCGAAACAGTGCGTAAAAGTGTCGCGCGGCGCATGAACAGCACCTTCGGGGAGGTGGAGCTTCGTCTCGCCAAGCTGCCCCAGTCACCCATCCAGTTGCGTAAACGCCTCACGGAAGACAACTCCCTGCTCAACATCCTGCCGATGACTAAAATTGGTGAATCGGTCAATACCCTGATCGACGAATTGCTGATGCGGAATATCTCCATCCTGTCGGCCATCGCGGTTAAATCCAGCAGCGGGCGGCTGTATCAACATGCGATCGACACCGCTCTGCTGGCGATCCTGATCGGGCAGCAATTCAAGTACGAGCTGAATGAGCTTCGAGCGCTGGGCACTTCGGCCCTGCTGCACGACATCGGGAAGATGGCGCTGGGGCGGCTCTACGAGAAGAAACGCGGGACGCTCAACTTCCAGGAACGTTGGCTGCTGCGGGAGCATCCGACCTATTCCATGCTGATCCTGAAGGGGAGCGATCCGCATTCCTACATGGAACAATCGACGGTGTTGCAGCATCATGAACGTCCGGACGGACGCGGGTATCCGCAAGGGATGCGTGGGCTGAACGTGGCCCCTCTGAAGGCGAAGGCGGCGGAACCGGGATATATCTTCCGTCACGCCGAGATCCTGACGGTCGCCAATGCCTACGACAATCTTGTGTCGGGGGAAGAGGATGGCACCGCGCACGCTCCACAGAATGCCGTTTCGATCATGGTCACCCAGGCTGGACGGGGGTTTAATCCACACATCCTGCGTGCCCTGACACGAGTGGTGCAGTTCTATCCCACGGGTAGCGAAGTTCGTATCCTCAACACCTTCAGCGGGGAACATATCGGCTATCGAGGGATTGTGAAGGAGGCAAATCCGGTCGAATATGCCAAGCCAGTGCTACTTGTGACACACGATGACGAGGACAATCCGATCACGCCTTTCGAACTCGATCTGCGCACCGAACGAGTGGCTTACCTGGAGTTGGTGCTGTAAGGGCTCGCCCAGTGAGGAGGGCAGACGGATTTCGACCTGACCGGGCGATGATGTGGAGGTGGGTGGGGGTGCCGGGTTTCCAATGGGTACACGATGTACTACTTTCTCAGCTGATTCCATTGATGACTCACTTGCCCGTGAAACGACCAATCCGAGATGTATCATGTCGACACCGCGTTCGCTGATCCTGCTTCCGATGCTCATCGTGCCACTCACGGTCTGGGCGGCACTGGTTACGCTCCTTGTTCCGAATGTTTACGGACCTGAGGTGAATGCCTCGATTCTCGAGCAGGGGCGGGGGCAGGACCTGGTCACCCTCTGTTTCGCCATCCCGGTCACCTTTATCAGTCTTTTCCTGACATTCCGCGGATCGATGCGTGGCTACCTGCTGCTGCTCGGGCAGCTGATGTACTTTGCCTACACCTACCTGACCGCGACGGTGCTCTATCCCCCCAACCCCATGTTTATCGTGCACGTGGTGATCTTTTCGGCATCGTTTTTCGCGCTGTTGCGTGGGTTAACCGCGCTTGAGATGGAGAGCCTGCCAGCGCTGTTCAGCAATCGACTGCCGAGGCGAACGATCGCCGGGTACCTGGCCTTCGCGGGGATCGGGGTGGGGCTGCTCTGGATCGGGTCGTATGTTGTTCCCACTCTCACACCGGGAATGGATGCCAACGCGGTGCTCGGGGAGGATGGACCCAACCTGATAGTACAGGTGCTCGACCTTGGGGTGATTGTGCCGCTCTCGTTGATCACCGCGGTGCTACTCTGGCGGGGGCGTCCCTGGGGTTACGCGCTGGCCGGGATGGTGCTGGTTAAGGCGGCGACCATGCTGCTGGCGATCCTGGGGATGATTCTCGCGATGGTGCAGGCGGGCCAGCAGGTGGCTTTGGAGCAGGTGCTGCTCTTCGGGCTGTTGACGGTTGGCGGGCTGGTGATGCTGGGGTTGTACATTTTCGCACTGAATGGGCAGAAAGAAGAGTGAGGTGGGGGGTATTTGGTCAGGTCTCCAGGGGTGTCTTCATAACCATATTGCGAACACCTTGGGGTAAGCCCTTGTTTTATTGAAAGCAAATGTGACTCCTCCTGAGAATCTGTGCAAGAATCCAGCTGTCAAATCGTGCCAGGAAAAGCCACTTTGTTCCGCCTCCTGGCGAACTTGACCGCAGAGTTCATGCACAAATTCTCAGGAAGAGCCGGATGAGAAAAGTGGGAGGCAGTTTTGTTCGGCAGTGAAGCCTTTCTCGATAGCCGCCTGTTTGCCTGGGTGGTGTTGCCGCTGATGATCTTTTTCGCGCGGATCCTCGACGTTGGGATGGGCACGATCCGTGTGATGTTCATCGCGAGGGGGATGAAATATCTTGCGCCGATTCTCGGCTTTTTCGAGGTGCTGATCTGGCTGATCGCGATTGGGCAGATCATGCAGAACCTGACCTCCCCGCTCTACTATGTGGCATATTCGAGCGGTTTTGCGGCGGGTACTTTCCTCGGCATCTGGATTGAAAACAAACTGGCGATCGGTGTTGTCGCGCTGCAGATCATCACCCAGAAGGATGCGTCCGAGTTGATAAGCGTATTACGTGAAGGACAGTTCGGAGTCACCAGCATCGACGCTGAGGGGGCATCCGGGCCGGTTAAACTCATCTACATGCTGCTCTGGCGTCAAGACCTGAAGAAGGCGATCAACCTGGTCAAGCAGTACAACCCGAACGCTTTCTACTCGGTGGAAGACATCCGATTTGTGCGTGAGGGCATTTTCGCGAAACGTGTTTCCAACTTCCCGATCCGTATCCCACACCTTCGTCACAGGAAGGTGGAAAAGAAGAAATAGCCAGGCGGACGTGCGGTGGTTACGCACGGGTGGAATGCGCAATCCTTGCCGAGGCATCTCATGCAGGTGAATAACAGGCTGGTCCTCTCCGGGGGCGCACTCTTCGCGGTGGTGGGAGTGGCGATTCAGCTTCTGCGAGGGGGAGGTGGTGGTCCCTGGCCACCGGACGGGCTGGCGGATTTCGCCGCAGAGTGGCTTTCCCCTTTTGAAGCCGGGTTGTCCATCCTGCTGGTGGCGGCGGGTACGCTCGGCCTGCTGCATCTTCTGCAGCTCGCTGCAGGGAAGGAGCGTCCCTTTCATCTCCTGCAGGCGGGCGCGGCCTTCGCTGCGGCTTTGGCACTGCTGACAATGAGCGGGTTTACGTGGATTAGCGTACATGGCGAGAGGGTGTTCAGCACCGCTCTTTTTCTTTTCTCCGGCGCGGGTAGTTTGGCGGCTAATTACGGTCGAAACGGAAAAGTGGGGAGGCGTGCGGGCTATGCGTTTCTCGTGATCGCCCTCTCTTTCCTTCTCCTGCCCTGGCTTTCTCCGGCATTAAAGGTGTACCTGCTTGGGCTGGTGCTTCTCTTCTGGGGGATCGATGCGCTGCTGGACCTCGGCGATGCACGGCGGGGCGCATTGCTCTACCTCGGCTGCTACCTCCCCGCGATACTTCTGCTTATGGCAACGCTGCTGCTGGAACGATTCGGAAGCGGAAATCCCGGCATACAACAGAGTTTTCCTGCGCTGGCCCTGATGCTGTTACTCCTGGCACCCACAGTGACTCATCACGTATCTGCGGAACATGAACAGGCACAGCTGACACGTAACCTGGCGCGAGAACGGGAGCAGGCAAAGAAGAGCTTGAGCAGGGAGCTGCGGCGGGTTGAGGCGGAGCAGGGCGAGCTGCTCCGTGCGGCAAGGTTGGAAGCGGTCCGTCTCCATGCGGCACTTGTTCAGCACACGGGGAATATCAGGGAGCAGTTATCGACCGGGCAGCCGACAGCGATGGATGCAATCGGGATGACCGAACCTGAGCTGCCCGCGGTTGTCGAGGAAATGCCTGAACCTGGCGACGCGCAGATGGAACCTGCGGACGAGGGGAAGGAGAAGGGGCCGGGTGAATCCATTTTCCCGGTTGAGGAGTTCACCGGACAGCTCAAAGACCTTCTGGGCGGCGTGGACGACCTGGACCATACGCTCATAAAGCTGCGGGTTATCCTCTCCGACCTGCTGGGGCAGGTGGCCGTGGAGGAGCAGAGGATCGCGGAACCGATGGATAGCGCGCAGGAACGTGTCAAGGAACTTGCGGCTGAAATCGACCGGCTGTTGGGCTGGCTGCAATCGGACGCGTCAAACTCAGTCCAGAGCGGAGATGGGGAGGATAATGAGTGATCGGCAGAACCTGCTGATGTCGGAGCAATCACGTAAACGGCCTGTGGGTGTGACCCTTGTCGCTTATCTCTTTCTCTTCACCACCGTCAGTGAGATTCACCGTTTGTATCGTGGCGCAGTCGAATTCGACACCTTGCTCGGATTCCTCGCGCCCTCCCCCTTTCCGCAGATCGAGTATGGGATCAAGCTGGCGCTGTTTGTTGCGATCGGGATCGGCCTCCTGAAGCTGCGTCCCTGGGGCCGTTACCTGCTGATCGGTCTGCTCTGGACGGTGCTGGCGACCACCACGGCGGGGGCGATCTACGGCTGGCTGGCACGTAACCGCATGGCAGAACTCGGCGCACTATTCCCCGGCGCTGTTGATCCTTCGGAATCTTCGCCCTGGTTGTTGCATTTGTTGCTGGCGCTGAGCATCTTCGGTCTGCTGCTGGTCTACGCCTACCGTCTGAAGGGGGCGTTCCAGCCTGCCGGGGCGTCAGACCCGGTCGAACCTGACGGAGAACTGCAACCTGAGGACGGGCTACGGGAACGAGACGACGAGTCATCCCCCCCATCATCCTGACCGAAGTATCTCCTTTCCCTCTCATCCCCGCGTCTGGAGGAGACGACCATGCGAAAAGCCAGTTATTACCTGTTGATGAGCTGTATATGCGTGACTTTTTCACTTGGCACAGCCCACGCTGAGTGGCCAACCGATCCCTCGGTTAACCTGCAGATTGCAGGCGGGGCGGGCGAGCAGACGACCCCGATCATCCGTGCGACCAGTGATGGCGGGTTCTTTGTCGCCTACTACAGCAACGCCAGCGGTAATTACGATGTCTACCTGCAACGTCTCAACGCGTTGGGCGAGGTCATGTGGGTAAACGGTTTGCTGGTGAGCGACAACCCGATGACATCCTACATCACGGTCTGGGACTTCGAGGTGGATAACCAGGATAATGCTATCCTGGCGACCAACGATGTCCGTACCGGAGATGACTGGGATATTTATGGCTACAGTATTTCGCCGACGGGAGAGTTCAATTGGGGCGAGAACGGGATCACACTTTCGGCGGATGACGAGAGCGATGTCGCCCAGCATATCCAGCCGACGAGCGACGGTGGCGTGGTGTTCGCCTGGCAGGGATCGACAGCAAGCTACAATGTGGGCTACATGCGTAAGGTGGACGCGAACGGCGACGATGCCTGGGAGCCCTCCACGGTTGCGATTACCGCTGAGTACCATGTGCAGCGTTTGAAGATGGCCCCGACCTCGGATGGCGGGGTGATTGTCGCCTTCCTGAAGTATACCGGCCCGAACGTGATAACGTCCCCTTCGCACCTTTATGTCCAGCGGTATGACGCGAATGGGGTGGCGCAGTGGGCAGTGGGTGGTGTCGGTGTTGCCACCCAGGGCGGCATTGGCCCTGCAGCGCATCCGGACCTGGTGAGTGACGGCGAGGACGGCGCAATCATTTACTGGTACGATTCCCACGAATCGAACCAGCATCATGCCTATGTGCAACGTATCACCAGCGGTGGCACACTCGCCTGGGGCGGGGGCAGCCCTGTACGTGCCAGCCTGATGGGTGGTCAGCTCGAGATGAGTCCAACGATCGCCTACGACAACGACAACGAATACACCTACATCTTCTATACGATTGCCAACACCGCGCAGAGCCAGTGGGGGGTCGGAGCGCAGCGGTTCAATGCTCTGGGGGAACGTCAATGGAGCGACAACGGCCTCGCCCTGGTGCCCCTCGGCGGTGAGCAGCCCAGCCTGCTGAGCGGGACAGCCCTGCCGATGGAGGGGGCGGTTGTCTCATACCTGCAGCATGTTCCGGGCAGTGCGGTGAACAGCTACACAAAGGCGATTCGTGTGGATGCATCCGGCAGCCAGGTGTGGGCGCAGTCGCCAACCGTGATGAGCAACGTTGTGAGTGAAAAGGGGCATCTGACATCTTCGGTGAACCATCTCGGGCAGGTTGTGGTGGTGTGGAAGGACAGCCGGAACGGTACCCCGGACCTGTTTGTGCAGAATGTCAATCCGGACGGCAGTTTCGGGCCTTATGGCGAGCCGGGACCGGCCCTGACGATCGACTGGCCGGGCGAGGGGGATGTCATCAACCAGGTCCCCTTCAGCATGAACTACACCGCTACGGGTTTTGTGGTAGCCGAAGAAGGCGGGGATGGAAGGCTGCTGGTGGAGGTTGTGGGCAGCAGTTCCGGCTTTGGGTTCGAGACCGCTGAGGCTTCGGTTGTGATTGATGCGCTGGAGCTGGGATCGAACACAATCACCCTCGAGCTGATCGACAATGAAGGGCAGAGCCTTGTGCCGCCAGTGACGGCATCAGTGACAGTGATCCATGCCCTGCCATCCCTGCTGATCACCTCGCCCGAGGATGGGGCGGAGGTCAGCGAGCAGATCGTGATGGTGACATTTGAGGTCGACAATTTCGAGTTGGGCATTGAGGCGGACGGGTATGTCGCGCTACGTCTCAATGACGGCGACCCGCTTTACCTGGATGAACAGGCTCCGCAAGCGGTGATGCTGGTCGAAGGGGAGAACGGGATTATTCTCGAATTGGTTGACGGGGACCATGAACCGCTGGACCCGCCGGTGGTAGCGTCGGTCTATGTCACCTACCAGCCCAGCGGGGTCGGGGAGGGGGATGTGCGGCCTTCCGAGTACGCCCTCGCGGAGGTGTATCCGAACCCCTTCAATCCGTCGACCTCGATTCGGTTTGCGATGCGTGAGGCGGGGCGAGTGCGTCTCACGGTTTTCGACACGCTGGGACGTGAAGTGGCGGTGCTGCTGGATGAGCGGCGCGCCGCCGGGATGCACTCGTTGAGCTACGAGGCGAGTGGCCTGGCGAGTGGGCTCTACTTTTTGCGGATGACGACCGAGCAGGGTTTCAGCGCGACACGCAAGCTGGTTCGGATGAAGTGATGTGGATGGTGCGGTGTCTGTTCGGGCAGGTCCAAAGACCTGCCCGAACTCCATTCACGTTTCAGAGAAGCGTGCGATCTTTTCACGCACATCGAAGATGTGCCATCAAAGGCAATGCAGTAGAGCGCCCCGCTTGACCCGTCCCCGGTGGGAGGGTACCTTTTCTTTCTTCTCGCAGGAACATCCGCCGTATTTCCCGGGATCACAGCAGCATGGAGGACTACAGTGCGCAAGCTCCGGTATCGCTGTAACCTGACTGCAGGCTTGGCCATTGCAATCAGTTTGCTTTACATGACGCCTTCCTTCGCCCAGATGGAAAGCGACCGTCCGGTTCCACCCGGCGAAAAACCGCCCTTGACGGTGTTCAGCCGGCTCGAGCAAGCCGGTACGGAAAAAGATCACAAGGGGCATGATCACGTAATCGTGCTGGACCAGTCGATCAACCGTGTCATGGAATCGGGGGTCACCTATGTGGACCTGTACACGGTTTACAAGGTGCTGACGGAAAAAGGTGCGCTGGAGAAGAATGTCCTGCGCTGGAATTACGATCCGCAGAGCAGTTTTATCGATGTCGCGGAAGTGAATGTGATCCGTGACGGTAAAAAAATACCGGTGGATGTGAGCGGCGTGCTCGATCTGCCTGCACCTCAGCGTGCAATTTACTGGTCGGACCGGATCAAGCTGCTGCAATTGCCGAGGTTGCGTGTCGGGGACGGGGTCGAGGTCGTGGCGATGCGTAAAGGTTACAACTACGCGCTGCTCGCCGATCAAGGGAGCGGAGTCGGGTCGGCCGGATCGACCACCATCCTCGGCGCACATCACGAAATCGCCTCCCTCGATGATGACCGTTACATCCCCCCGATGGAGGGGGAATACTTCGATATCGTGCTGTTCCAGGCGGATGTACCGATCCTTGAGAAGCGGTACGAACTCACCATCCCCACCAGCAAGCGGCTGATCAGCGAAGTGTTCAATGGTCCATTGTTCAGCCGGACGACCTACACGGCTGACAGCACGATTTACACCTGGTGGACAGTTGGGATGCCCGCCTATGCAAGCGAGCAGCGGACACCTGATGCCTCCGACTACGCACCCAAGGTGGTGATGAGCACCGCGCCATCCTGGGAGGCAAAAAGTCAGTGGTTCTTTGACGTGAACCGTAACCAGTTCGAGATCACCGACGCGGTCCGCGAGAAAGTGGACGAGGTGCTGACCCTGGCTGGCGTGAGGAATGGTTCGGACATGGCGAAGGCGAAAGCGCTGAATCACTGGGTTGCGCAGAATATCCGTTACAGTGGTCAGACGATGGGCGAAGGAGAGGGCTTCACACTTCATCCTTCACACACCTTAATCGAGTACCGTAGCGGCGTCTGCAAGGACATCGCATCGATGTCGATCACTTTCCTGCGAGCCGCCGGGCTGGAGGTGTATCCGGCGATGACAATGGCCGGCAGCCGGATCGAGGACCTTCCTGCGGACCAGTTCAACCATTGTGTTGTCGCCTGGGAACGTGAGGACGGCACTTTTACCATGCTGGACCCGACCTGGGTGCCCTTCAACAACGACATCTGGTCCAAGCTGGAGACTGAGCAGCATTATGTAATCGGCCATCCGGACGGAGTTGAGCTGCAGCAGATCCGTTACAGCCCGCCGGAAGAGTCGCCGATGACGATCACTCACAACGCGACCCTTGCCGAGGATGGCAGCCTGAAGGGTTCGATCCGGATCGACGGCCGTGGCGCAGCAGACAGCCGTTTGCGCAGGGTGGTCTATCAGCGTCCCATGCGTGAGCTTGAGGACTACCTGATCCAGGCATTCTCACGCGCGGGGAACGCGATCGACATCCAGAACATTCGTTACCGGGTCATCGACGACTTCACTGGTGACATGTGGATCAGCTTCGACTACACGACATCCGGATTTGCGATGCCAGTGGCGGGCGGGCTCGAGTTCAGCTCCCCGGCGGTGGCTGCGGTGAAGGATGATGCGCTCTTCTTCCGTGCCGGGTCTTTCGCCTGGGAGTCGGAACGTACGCTTGATGTCTTCCTGTACTACACACAACGTCTCGCTGTCAACGAAACGATCAACCTTCCGCGTAACTACAGCCTTGCCGGGGGCGAGCAGTCGGTTTCGGTGGACGAGATCTATGCCTCTTTGAGCGCCTCGGCGAAGATGGAAGGGCGCAAGCTGGTAGTTCGCACGCAGGCGGATGTGAAACGGCGTCAGATTCCGCCGGATGGCTTCGGCGGATTCAAGAGGATGCTGGATGAACTGGATGCCTGGGGCGGCAAGACCCTGCGTGTCGCGAAGGGAGGTGCATGATGAAAACGACAGCCTGGCGTTTGATGATCCTTTCGCTCTGTGTTGTGGCCTTCGCAGGGGTTTCCCTGGCGGAGCCGATGACCTACAGCGGTCGATATGACATCGGCAGCTGGAAGGCGGATGCTGAGAAGAGGATCGACTTCAAGCAGCAGGATGCGGTGATCCTGCTTGAAGGCCGCAAGGTGACCCTGCTTCCCGACGGTCGGCAACGGGTGATGGTGCATCGTGTGGTCTGGATTGCGACCGATCACGCGATTGAAACCTACGCGGACCTGCGTGTTCCCTGGGACAGCGCACGTGAGACGCTGAGTGTGGAAGCCCTGCGTGTCTGGCGTGACAATCGCTGGATCGACCACCGTCCCACTGCGATTGTCGAAACCCTGCCCTACGCTGTCGCACACGCTCCGGAGTATGCGCATTTGCGTGAGACAATGTTGTTGCATGACGGAGTCGAGCTGCCCTGCATACTGGAAGCGGCGTATGTGATTGAAGAGAAGCAGCCGGGTTCGCGGGGGATCGAAGGGGTATGGGTTTTCCCGCAGGATGAGCCGGTGCTCCACTCCTGGCTCATTCTCGAGGTTCCTGAAGCAACGGCGCTTCACCTGACACTGAGCGAGGGACTGGGCGAAGCGGATGTGAGTCGTGAAGACGGCATGGTCCGCTACTCGATGGACCATGGCCCCTACGCCGCAGCACCGACCCCGGCAACGGCTGATCCGGCGGCCTACCTGCCCCATGCGAGCTGGTCCACCTGGGCCGACTGGGAGAAGTATGGGGCGCATCTGCGAAAGATTTTTGACACCGCCGCCGGGAGCGAGGGGAAGGTGATCGCGGATTCGCTGAAGTCCCTGCTCAAGGGCAGCAGCAGTCCAGCGGAAAGTGCGACACGGATCGCGGGTTTCATCAAGTCACACACATCCTTTGTCCGGTACAACGATGATTTCTTCTGGGCAGCACCGCGAACGCCCGAACAAAGCTACCAGAGCGGGTACGCCTCCGGATTGGACCGTGCCATCCTCTTCGCCGGGTTGTGCAAGTTGGCGGGCATCGAGGTGTGGGCGGTCTATACGGCAGAAGGATTCGGACCGGTGGATGAAGGAATCGCCACGAATGACCGTCTCGGAAAGCTCGGTGTCTGGGCGAGTGGCGAGGGTCTCGAAGGGTTGTACGACCCGGCGAGCAGTACTTTCGCCAACGGTCTCGCGCCCATCCTCGGAAAGGCGATCTGGTTGCCCGGGGCGGAGGATCAGCCCTCGATCCGTTGGAACGGTGTGGGCGAAGAGAGCCGCTTTTCCATTGAAGTGGAGCTGAGCTACGATTCTGAGAAACAGTGCTTTACAGGCACTGGTGTGTACAGCGCCACCGGCGGGCTCTCGCCCTACCACCGTATGGAAGGGGTTGCCGGAGATGCGAAAAAGGTGCTGAGCAAGGCGATCGCGGGTGCTCTGCCCGGGGCGGAGCTGGCGAGCTGGAACCCGGTTTCATTCGATCGGTTCGGAGTTACCGCAGGGTTCACCCTGAAGCTGGCAGCGGGTGAAAAAGATGAGTCCGGACGAATCCGATTCGAGGTCGGCACGCCCTCCGATGGGTTGCTGGACATCCTGCCGGATGATGTGCAGGTTTCGCACGCGAGACGTGCCACACCTGTTATTCTGCCGGGCTATTTGACACAGGAGGTCAAAATCAGCCTGAAGAGTGACGGCCTTGAGACGGTTTACCTGCCGGAGGCGGTGACGGTTGAGAACGGCGCGGGTTCTTTCCATCTGAGCTGCGGTGAGAAGGAGGGCACCCTCAGCTTCGAGCGTCGGATTGCGCTGCGGACCGTCCATCACCCTGCGGAGAAGTGGGAGGAAGTGCGTACCCTGTTGCTGCAGGAGACATCGCCACGTAACCGGACACTTCTTTTCAAGTAGTCTCCGATTGACTGGTCAATGGATAGCCCGGGTGCTTCGCGCCCGGGCTTTCGCTGTGTGGGCTGTGACATTCCTCCCGGGCTCCTCGTCGCGGCACGTCTTTTTCCTTGTTGCGGCAAGTCATCAGCGAAGCGGAGACCTGCCGCGAACAGTTGCGACCTGCCGCAATGGCCCGGGATCGATGCGGTTGGTTTTCCTATGTGCCGAATCTGCCTTCCCGGATTCGCTGCACGAGATAGCGCATCGCCGCGGCTCGAAAGTTGCCCCATCCCTGCAGCTCGCCCTGCAGGGATTCCAACTGTCCGGCCTGCTCGGCGATCTCCTCCTGAGTGGCAGCGCGCCAGCCTGTGATACCTTCCTTGTCATCTACCGGGTGCGGCTCATGATCGTCTGTCAGATCGGCGAGGAAGAGGTCCGAGTACCACTCCAGCTCTCGGTTGTCCGGAGCGAGGTAACGCAGCCGCGCGATCGGCATCGGCCGCAGACCGGCAAACCCCGTTTCCTCGTAAATCTCGCGGATGACGGCTTGTATCGATTCCTCATTCCGATTGACCCCACCGCCCGGAAGCCGGTAGAGGCCACTCGGATAATCTTGTTTGGTTTGCAGAAGGAATCGTCCATCCGGCCTGCGCAGCGCGAACAGCACCTCGCCCCTGCGGTCCGTTCGATTCAACGGCGGGAAGTCAATCGCCTGCAGGGTGATCGGCGGAACTTTCGTGTCGAGCGCCAAACCGTGCATTTCGGCGGTGAGCAGACCATGCGGGAGGCCGCGAGTCGAAACGGTAGCCGTCTCCATGTGCAATTTACGCAGCAGTTCCTCAAGCGTAATCGCCGCGTGCAGGATCAGATCGCTGCGGTCCGCCTGGTCAGCCGGGAAGAGTTGGCGTCGCTCGGCCTGGGTTCTGGCCGCGAGCAGCTCGACAAGTTGGCGGAGCTGAGCAAGGGAGAGTCCCCAGCCATTCAAGGAGCTGTGGGGGGCAAGTGAGGTGTTTGCGTACCCGGCGAGGGTTGTCGCTGCGCCGCCAATCAGCACCAGCCGGGTCTCTTCACTCACTGGCTTAAGATCGGTAAGGCGTTCGCGTACGCCATCACGGATCGCCTTCAGCTCGGTTGTGGTCGGTGGATCGCTGATCGGGTGAGCGTGCAGCAGGGAACGCGCCCCGAAGGGGAGGCTTAGGGTTGTGGTGGGCAGCAGCCCGGATCCGCAAGCGAGTTCGGTCGATCCCCCGCCGAGGTCAAGTATGGCGACCGGTTGACCGGGTTTCACTTCCGCTCGACAGGCGAGAAAAGCCGCCGCCGCCTCTTCGTTGCCGTTGAGAATGTTGAGTCGTATGCCGAAGCGACGGTGAAGGGGTTCAGCGATGATTTCGGGGTTGCTGCAGGTGCGTAACGCTGCGGTGGCATAAGCGTCAAAGGAATTGGGCTGGAATCTCTGCGCCTCATCATGCAGCTCAGCCATTGCCTGCAGGAGTGTCTCGCCGTCAGCCGCGGTGAGTCTCCCGGTGCGAAGGCTGTTGCGGCCGAGACGAGTGATTCGCTCGGTGTCGAGCAGGGTGGTGAGAGTGCTGCTTTCAACTCGACAGAGGACCAGTTTCAGGGCATTGCTGCCGATATCGAAGAGGGCGCGGATGGCCGCGGGTCCCTGGTGCGGGTCGGTTGATGGTTTCATCGGCGAGTGTATGGGTTTGATCCGGTTTCAGGGTTCTGCTTCACCGAAGGTAAGATGGACAGCCGGCGTCCCGGGTGGGAGTCGATCAACTATTTTCCGGGAGGACCCAGGATTCGCCGACCTCCTCCACAATTTCGATTACGACATTCACCACTCGCAGATCGAGGTGCCCCGATTCAACGGCTGCTCGCAGCAGACGCAGGGCTTCATCATGCGGGAGGGCACGCCGGTAGGGGCGGTCAGTGACAAGGGCATCGAAGTAGTCGACCGCCGCAATGATCCGCGCGCCGATGGGTATCTGTTCGCCGACGAGCCGATCGGGGTAGCCCTCGCCATCCATCCGTTCGTGGTGGTGACGGATGATCGGGAGGGCGCTTGCGAGGCTGCGAAGAGGCATGCAGATCTGCTCACCCTTCTGGGGGTGGTCACGCATGACCCCGATCTCTTCTGTGCTCAGCGGACCCGCCTTGAGCAGGATCGACTCAGGAATGCCGATCTTGCCGATGTCATGCAGGATCCCCCCACGTCTCAATGCCTGCAGATCATCCTCATCCAGTCCAAGTCGTCTTCCGGTCTCCACCGAGAACCTGGCGAGCCTCTGGCAGTGCCCGCGTGTGTAAGGGTCCTTCGCCTCCACAGCGAGGGCGAGGGAGAAGATCACTTCTTCGGCGTGGACAAGGTCATCGGTGAACTGTTTCAGGCGTAGCAGGGAACGAAGCCTTGCGGTCAGTTCCGCAAGCTGGAAGGGTTTTGAGATGAAGTCATCCGCCCCGGCCTCAATCCCGCGTACACGGTCCTCGACACCCCCCAGTCCAGTGAGGAGTACCACGGGGATGAGCCGTGTGGCGGGGTCATTCTTAATTTCGCGGCACAGAGCGATGCCATCCATCTCCGGCATCAGCACATCGCTGATCACCAGGTCTGGTGTCTGGGCCTGTAACGCCTGCAAGGCTTGACGTCCATTCGCAGTGAGCACCGGTTCGTAGCCGAGGTTTTCAAGCATCGACCCCATCAGGAGCAGGGTGGACTGTTCGTCCTCGGCGACCAGGATAATGGGTTTGGGGCGCAGCATTGGTTATCCGTTCGCTTGATCAGGGTCGAGAACCTTGCCTTGCAGGTGGATTCTTTTCCCATCGAAGGATTCGACACACCCGATTTCCCATACCTCTTCGCCACCTTCGCGCATCCGTCTGACGAAGTCCCGAGCAGATGACTCGGGAACCCCGATCAGCAGCCCGCCGGAGGTCTGCGGGTCGGACAAAATCCGCCGTGTGACCTCATCGACCTCGCTTCCGAAGCTGGTATCCTGCTCAACGAAGGCGAGATTACGTCGTTCGCCGCCACTGTAGAAGGAGCCGGAGCGTGCGATCTGCAGGGCGCCCGGGATCAGGGGGAGGCGGCTGGCATCCAGATGGAGGGAGGCATTCGCGGCGTGGACCATCTCACGTGCGTGACCGAGCAGGCCAAACCCGGTAATATCGGTGGCTCCAGTCGCACGGCAGGCGAGGGCGGTTTCGGCTGCAAGGCGGTTGAGACGGACCATGACCTCCACCATCGCATCGACCGCACCTTCGGGTGCGGCATCGTTCATCATGGCGTTTGAGATCAGGCCGGTGCCGAGGGGTTTGGTCAGGAAGAGAATCTGGCCGGGCATGACTCCGCCGTTGGTCAGCAAACGTGCCGGGTGGACCAGCCCTGTGACCGAAAGTCCGAACTTCAGCTCACGGTCGCTGACGGAATGTCCGCCGGCAACGGCGACACCGGCCTCACGGCAGATATCGGCGGCACCGGTTAAAATCTGCGCGAGGGCTTCCTCGGGGAGTTGACCATCGGGAAAGGCGACAATGTTGAGTGCCGTGATCGGTCGTCCACCCATGGCGTAGACATCCGACAGGCTGTTCACGGCCGCAATCCGCCCGTAATCGTAAGGATCATCGACAATCGGAGTAAAAAAATCAACCGTTTGCACGAGCGCCAGGCTGTCGCTCAGGCGATAGACACCGGCGTCATCGAAGGATGACGGTCCCACGATCAAATCAGGGTGTTCGTTTTTGGGAAGCAGAGGCAACAGGCGATCCAGCACCGCCGGATCAAGCTTGCTCGCTCAACCGGCGCACCGTGTGAACTGGGTCAGACGATAGCTCTGCTTCGCTCCCTTTGCGGTCATGACCTGAACGATTCCTTTCCCAGGTTGGGTCCTTACAAGAATGTGTGCGGCCATCTTTGCTAAACAATTTGTCAAGCTAACCTGGATGCCGATGGACTCCAGGGGTGTCTTGACAATCAACAAGCATACTTATTGCCATATACTCTTGTTTTATTGAAACTAATGCGCCATGACGATGATAATAAGTGCTTTTGGGGAATTCAGGCCGTCTCTACATGAACCCCTCAGGTCATTTGTTCTCAATGAAACGAAGGTCAATTCAAGAAGATTCGGTTATGGCAGTTTCCCGGCGATACGAATAGTCCCGAAGAATCCCATCTGAAGTACATAATACCATCAATATACAGGGTCCACAAAAGAATGTGTGCGACTGCCTCAGGCTTAACAGGTTGTCAGGATCGCCTGGAGGCCGCAGGTCTCCAGGTGATCCTGACAACCAATCAGCAATCATCTTGTGGTAAGCCTTTGTTTTATTAAAAACAAATGTATCGAGACGATCATGAGAAATGCTTCCTGGGTAATGTTGGCAGTTCTACCAAAACCCCATTCAGCACATTTGTTTTCAATAAAACAAGGGTTGATTCAAGATGTGGATTTTGTGGCGGTCAAGTCCCGCCGAGAGACCGCGCCACGCTTGCCTCTCGGCGAACTTGACCGCTGAAATCCTGCACCGATTCTCAGGAGGAGCCAATATACAACCTGCATCGGGCATGACCTCGCGGGATGCGAGGTTCGCTGAACTCAAACGATTGGCCCGACTCTTGCAAAAACAGGAGGTTGACGCCGAACTGTTCCAAAATGAGGCTTTATTCCGCAGCCGGAAAGCGAATCTGGAGATGAGCATCCTGACCGCGCTCGATAACGCGAGCGATGCGAGAAAGAAGTTGCGATCCATGTGCAAGGTGGTCGAGGGGGAGGTGAAGGACCTGGACCTTCGATCGGACCTCATGGATCATTGTTACACAGTTCTTGATCACCTCGACAGGGTTGTTCATTCGCTGGAACGCAGCCTGCTTCCTCCCGGCATCACCGTGGCGGTGACATACTATCCCTTCGATTTGAAGAAGGATGTGAGCAAGGGTCGTATCGAGAGCAGCACCGCCAAACCAGGGTCAGTTCCACAACCCGGCCCCGGCGAAGAGCGTGGTACACGGCTTTATCCGCTGGTAGATGATGACGGTGACCGGGATAAATAGGTCACCTGCCGTCAGTTGGTCGATCAACGCAACAGCACCGCTTTCCTCACTCGACTTCCCCTCTCATCCTCAATCCTCAGGAAATAGACGCCGCTGGCAGCCTCACGAGGCTGCCAGACCAGGTTGTGCCTGCCGACAGGCAGCCCGGAAGCCGCCAGCCGCGCGACTTCTCGTCCGAGTATATCATGCACATGGATGCCGGAGGTGAGGGGCTGAGTCAGGTCCACCTGGATCATAAGCGTATTGTTGAAGGGATTGGGATGCAGGCTGGTGATCTCCATCGTGCCTGGCAGGGGTGCGCGTGTGGGTTCCAGGTGCGACGGATTCAGGGTGCGTCTCCGCACACGTGACGCCTGCTCGAAAAGAGCCTCTTCCTCGCCGGGCAGGGATGAGATGCTTGCGATTTCGCCAACCTCAGGGGCGATAAAGTTGTAGACCTGCGTGAGCGGGAAGTCCTGGCTGAACACGGGGAAGGGGAGCGGAACGCCGAAGATGATTGGGTAGACATTGAGCTCTCCGCCAAAGGTCGAGTGGATGCGCAGGCAGGGCTCCTGCCCACCCTCGAAGAGCGCCGAACCGGAGGCATCGACCATGTTGAAGCCGCCGTACTCAAAACGGATCAGGAACTCGCCTCCGGTCGCAGAATCCTCGTAGATGGTCTCGAACGTGTCGCTTATGGCCCACTCCTGGCCGATTTCGAGGGGGAATTGGGCGATCTGCAGGGGCGGATCGAAGGGAAACCCGATAGGAGGAAAAGTGAAGAGGGTTAAGCCCAGGCCATCCAGGAACCACCCCTCCCCGGTCACTCGTTCGAAACGGTGGATGTCAGTGCCGAACAGATCGACACCGAACAGCGCTGGGCTTGCGACACCTCGGTTGGCCTCTGGAAAGGAATCCGACAGGGCAGATTGCTGGGGATCGAACAGGGAGTCAATTTCCAGCATATCTGTGCCGCCACTGGTGAAATCCCACTGCTGGTCGGGGCCGGGTTGTGAGATTGTGACTGGAATGCCGAGGGTGTCGGTCGGGTCCGGGTCGGTCTCAAGGTAGAACAGAAACAGCAGCCCCGCAGTGAGTGGAACATCACTGGAGTCGAGCACCACCTGCGCGGAGACAGGCAGGGCGAGCAGGGTCAGTTGCAGCAGGATCAGGCTGATGTGGCGCATCGTATTCTCTCCCTTTGTTCAGTGCCGCAGAATGTAGCACAAAAGGTCGGGTAGAGGAGGGGTTGGCGGGGAAAGAATTGAAGGGAGCGGTGTTCGGGCAGGTCCGAAGACCTGCCCGATTTTCCGCCAGATCTGCGGACCTGGCGAAACGGCAGATGCGGCAGGTCTCCGCTTCGCTGAAGACCTGCCGCAACAAGGTTCATTGCGTGTTATATCCTTACGCACTCGGACGACTCTTCGTCGCACTGAGCAACTGTCACCCGAATCACCCGGTGTGGGGACAGGTCACCGTGTGAAGGTGATAACCTCCACCTCATCCCAGGAGATGTAGGTCGGTTGTTCTTCCCCTTTGTCGAAGACCAGCACACCGTCATTGCTCGATGTGACATCCTGGCTGCTTTCGAGGCGGATGGACTCACCATTGACCAGTTCGACCAGGCTCGAGTTGCGACTGCGTGGTGTGATGGACTTCACCAGATGGAACGGGATGTTGAACTCGATGTCGAACTGGCTGCCGTTCAGGATCTCCCAGCTTTCCGATTCATCGAGGTCGAAGACGATCCGCCCGGAGCGTTCCACGCCACGTACGTCCTTCACCGTGCCTTTGAGCGCCCACTGCTTCGCATAGTCGGCATACCCCTTCCCGCTGTTGCCAACCTCGCTGAACTCGACCTTTACAAAGGCATCCCAGGGCACCTTGATCCGGCCATACTTCTCGGTTTCGACCATAATGCCGCGGATTGATCCATCGACATCATTGGTGCCTTCCATGTTGAGGGTACGTCCATCCTTCAGGCTGACCCTCGAACTACTGCGGCTCTTGCGTTCGATGGCACGGATGTTTCCCATCTCGATCGAGAGGCGACCATCCTCGCTGTCACCATCCAACTTGTCCGTAGAGATGCACTCTTCGCTGTCCCACTGGATGAAGCCTTCGTACTCACCGGAATCGGCGAAGAGCTTGCCATACAAACGGTAGCCGGAGGGGGAAACGTTTTTGGGCGTCTCCATAAATTCGATGGTGTCGATCTTGCGCCAGTCCACCTTGATGTCGCCGAGGGAGGGATCACTGACCCAGACCGGTCCGCCGACATCGTTCGAGTAGCCGCTCACGGTGTAGGTCGAGCCATCACGCATGGTCAGCTCGGCATCCTCGCTACCGATTACGGTGATCTTGCTGATGTCACCGAAACGTGCGATGAAGATCCGTTGGCTGCTGCTCCAGTCATTCCAGTTGATCTTGAGTGCTCCACCGAGGACGGTAATGGTCTTTTCGCGGCTCTGGCTGCGGGTGTTGGCGAGTTCCTCGAGCAGGCGTGCACGTTCCTCCGCATGACGAGACCGTTCTTCGATGAGTTCGAGCTGCCGGGCGCGGAGGGACTCACGTTCCTGGTCGCGACGCACTTTGGCGATCCTGTCCACGATGCGATCGTAATCGCGTCTCAGCTCCTGGTCACGCTTTTCCGTCCGGCTGATTTCCCGTTCGAGGCTGCGGATATCCTGTTTGGAGCCGCCGGTGGAACTCTCGAGGTATTTGGCGTAGGGGAGGCTTTCCTTGAGCGAATGGAAGAGATCATCCCAGAACGCTTCTTCGGTGTTCCAGCGGAGGAGTCCAGTGTAAGTGTTGCCGGTTCGTGTGGTCAGCTTGCCGTACATGTATCCCTGCTGGGGATGCTTCGCCTCCGCCGTGGCTGCTGCCGTGAGGGTGAGGCCGAGGGCGGTAAGCGCCGCGAAGGCCGTCACAAATCGAAGCCTGGACATCATATCGTTTCTCCTTCGTGTCGGGGGGGCACCCCGCTCCTTACCACAGATTAAACTCAATGGGGCCGGAGGTGCGGTCGTTCCGTGTTTCACGTCCGGCTGGACGCGTCTGCTGGGTCGGGGAAGTATCTTCCCGCTCAGCAAGTCGTGTCTCCTGAGTTCCTGTATTTTCCGAACGGCTGTAGGCCTGCTGGTTGACGACTTGCATGACTTCCAGCATTTTGCGATGGTACCGAGGGTCCGCCTGCAGCAGTTCGCTGGTCAGCTCGATGAAGCGTTCCTCACTCATGCTCCCCTCATTCGCGCCGAGGGTGATCACTCGTTCCGTGGCGGTGGCGGGTCCGGGCGACTGCCAGACACCGATGATGGAGACACTGAGGATCAGCAGGATCGAGGCTGCCGCCGCCCAGATACGGGGGGTGAAGTGCGGCAGTGTGAAAACCCGTGCGGGCGAAAGCCCGGATTGCCGCTCGATCCTTTGCCACATGTCATCGGAAGGCGGGAGATGCTCTGCGCGGCTTCCGGGTGTGAGTTTCTGCTGCAGCATCCTGGCCTGCTTCCAGAATCGGCGGAGGGAGCCCTCATCGACAAGGTGGTCGATCGCTCGACGCATCTCCTCGCCATGCAACTCCCCATCGAGCAGGGACGAAATGCTGCATTCGTGATCGTCACGCATGAATTGCTCGTCCATCTTCCCCTACCTCTCGTCCAGAAATCCACCGTCGCTCAGGGAGTCGATCATCAGCTTTCGAGCCCGGTGGATGTTGATCTTCACCTGCCCCAGGTTCCATCCTGTTGACCGGCAAATCTCGTTGTAGGTCCGACCCTCCAGCACCCCGAGCTGGAAAGCGACCCGGTACCGCTCACTCATCTGCTGCAATGTGCGTTCGACCTGGCGGTTCAGTTCGGCCATGTCCGCCTCCGCATCGGGCGCAAGCTGTTCGGGGTCTGTGACCTGTTCGAACGGGTCCTCCTCGAACTCGGCTCCCTGCGTAATCGATGTGGGTCGTTTCTTTCGCACATGGTTAATCATCAGGTTGTGCGCGACGCTGAAGAGATAGGAACGCAGCTTGTTCGGGTCGCGCAAGTTGTCCTCTGCCCGGATTGCCTTGACAAAGGTGTCCTGGAGCAGATCTTCGGCTTCGGTTCTGTCGCCCAGTCGATGGGTCAGGAACGCCAGGATCGACGGGCTGTGCTCCATATAGACCTGGTGCCAGAACTGCCTGCTATCGGTATGTCCCTCCACAGACCGTGCTCCAACGCATGTTCGTTCCGGTAGATCTCCCTCCGGAAGTTGGACAGATTTTTCGGGGGCATGTTACAGGAATGGGGTTGGGGAGTGGAGCCGGGTAGCTTGGGTGGCGGTTTTTCAGCGCAGCGTAAAAAGGTGTTCAGCACGGTATTCGGGCAGGCCCGAAGATCTGCCCGATTTCCCGCCAGGTTTTCTGACCTGGCGGAATGGTACGGCGGAAGGTCTGCACTTCGTTAAAGACCTGCAGCAACGGTAATGCTCTGTATGGAATGGCCGAGTCGGAACCTACTTGAGCAGGTGGATACGTTGGGCGGTGGAGTGGCCTGCCTGCTCAATTCGGACCAGGTAGGTGCCCGAGGCAAGAGAACCCGAGGGCTGGAAGAGCAGGCGGTGTGAACCGGGAGACAGCACACCTTCCTGGAGTAAAGCCACCTGCCGTCCGAGAAGATCATGGATGGAAATCCGTGACTCCCCGGCCTGGTCCACCTCGAACGGGATCACGGTTGCCGAGTTGAAGGGGTTCGGGTAGACGGGGAGAAGCCGAATCGATGAGGGTCTGTTGTCAGCCGTCGGTTCGATGGAGGTATCCAGCGAAGGGTCACGAAGCGCCAACAGGGAGTTCAGCTGAGTCGCATTCGTCTCTTCGAGATACTCGCTCCAGAAGATGTACCAGGCTTCATAGGGACCGTACTGGTCGGTGCTGCTGACATACTGCACTCTCAGACGATTAACGCTTCCATCCACAGGGATTTCGCCCTGCTGGATTTCCGGGGTCGTGTAGCCGAACTGATACTGGAACCGTGACCAACGGATGGTATCGAAACCATTGATGCGTACCACATAAGCGACAAAATCCGGGTCGAGCAGATTGGTCTTCTGGTAGGCGGGGGTGGAGAGCATCCGAGGAGGGACCTGGGAGTCGATAGTTTGCCGTGTCAGGCAACCGAGATCACCCGCCTGGTGGTAAAGGAGGTAGTTGTTCCCGCTGACAGGAACGATACCATAAAGTGTCGGTTGAGTCCCATCGATCAGCCTGGGTGAGTGGCTGAGGGCAACTGGCAGATAATCTGCCGTCCAGGCGATGGTGTCCGGAGTGGAGTTGCCCTCACGCAACCGGACGATGGCATTGAGGTTTTGTGTCGGCCAGCTGAAGGAAATTTGGAAGGCATCCACCTGCCCGGACGTGCGGGTCTCGTGCATGGCAGGTTCGCTGGTTACGGACCCGGTGAACTCCGCGGCGAGGTTTGGTGAGGAATAGCTGATTTCGTAAAGTCGGGTGGTATTGTTGTGATCGGCGTAGGTCATCATCCACTGCCATCTCTGGTCGAGGTTACGGAACCCTCCAAAATCAAAGCTGTACCTTGCCGGAGGCAGGCCGGACAGCTTGTGGAGAATGGGCGGGTCGCCATTGGTCGGCCAGTCTTCAACCCAAACGGCGCTATCATTGGCGACAAAGGTCTGCAGGCTGAAATCACGGATCGGACGTAACGCGCCGGAGGGGATCGGCTGGAAGAGGTCCTGGCTGAATCCGTCGGGTGCGGGGTAAATCTTCAACAGGTTCAAACCATCCGCAGAGAGCGCACCGAGGAGGGGGAGGATCACCTGGCTTTCCAGGTCGGTCTCTGTCCCCACTTCCCAAGCGGCGATGTTGCCATTCCAGGTTACGAGCTGCTGGACCTCGTACCCCGAGCTACGCATGGCAATAAGCAGCGCTAAAATCACCAAAGCAGTACGGAAAGCTTTCACACACCCCACCTTGCGTAATCGAACAAAAAGCCCCTTCGATGGATAACATATGCAACGTTCGTACCGAATTCCAGTGCTGAACACTTTAGTTTAGTCCCAACGGGACCTGTTGATTCAGCTTGGGTTAGGTGGTGTTCTCGGAAGAAGTGAGGCGTCTTTGTCAGCAGGCGGTAAAGCGAGTTGGGAACGGACTGCGCTCCCTGTGAATCGGTTGCGCAGGTGCGAGCAGGTGGGAGAGCCGGGATATCAAAGCTGTTTGTGCGGCGATCTCTGCCCAGTCAGGTTGTCAAGTCGCCTGGAGACCGCGCTACGCTTGCCTCTCGGCGAATTTGACCGCTGAATTCACGCACATATTCTCAGGAGGAGCCACTCAAGGTCCTGGAATCGCTCACTTCAGGGGCGGCTCGGCATGACGCCCCCTTCGAGGTGCGGTTGCTGTTCGGGCAGGTCCGAAGACCTGCCCGACTTTCCGCCAGATCGCGAATCTGGAAAAAGGTCCAGGCGGCAGGTCTCCGCTTCTGTAGAGACCTGCCGCAACGATACGATCAACCGCAACGATACGATCTGGCGGAAAGGGTGGCCCCGGATTTCGTGCAGCGGCCTCACACGGCTATGGTGCAGGCCACACCACTCTTGCTCACTGCTCCCACTTGCGGTACCTTTGCCCGATGCGAAGATGCCACCGGATCCTTTTTCTGCTGTTGGGTACGACTCTCTGCTTGAGTTCCAACCCGCAGTCTTTCAGCCAGGATGCGCCCGAACGATGGACCGTCTTCCGTGACGGAACCGCGATCAGCTCCGCGCCGGTTCACCTGATCGGGGATGTTCCCTTTGTCGATGCGCTCTCTTTGTGTGATGGCTTGAATGTCAGCTATTTCCGGGATGAAGTGGATCGTCATGTTTTCCGTTTCCCCGGTACCCCGGTCGTCTTCATTCCAGACGGCAGCTTCGCCCAGATCGGGCTGGACATCATTCATTTCCCGATCGCAGCATATCGTGACGGTTTCCGGTTTTTTGTCCCCGAAGAGGTCTTTTTCGAGATCATCGAGGAGTATCTGCCCGGTACTCTCGAACTTGATTTCGGTGAACGAAAGTTGGAGTATTCTCCATTCGCACACGATCTGATCGGTGTGGAAGCTATCGAGACCGGCAGGGAGTGGAGTTGGCGATTGATCCTGGCGCGTTCCTGGCCGGGGCGTATCGAGTTGACGGACAGCACGCATCTCGTGTTGCGGGTGGAGGGTGCACATCTTGGCGGAGACCAGGCGGAACTCGCGGGCGACAGCCTGGTACTCGCCTCGCTGAGTTGGGGCTCGGATGGCGAGCGTGCGGTAATCGAGACCCCCTCGGCGATCCGTTCGGCGCGTCTCGAAGGGCCGGACGCGGGCAATGTGCTCACCCTGCATGTCACTCTTGCCAGCGATGATGACGAACCGGAGCAGCCGCTTGCATATGGCGAACGATCCATCATCGAATCACTGCAGGAGGATCGCGCCAAGTGGAAGATCGACCGAATTGTGATCGATCCCGGCCATGGGGGGAAGGATCCGGGCGCGATCGGGAAGAAGAATACTCGTGAAAAGGATGTTGCGCTGGACATCGGATTGCAGCTGCGTGACCGTCTGAAAAAACGCCTTCCGGGGGTGGAGACGGTGATGACCCGTGACAGCGACGAGTTCATCGCCCTGGGTGAACGAACCCGAATTGCAAACCGAGTGAACGGGAAGCTGTTTATCAGCATCCACTGCAATTCAAACCGGAACCAGAACGCCCGAGGGCAGGAGACCTACTTTCTTGCCCCTGCACGAACCGAACGGGCGATGAATGTGGCATTAAAAGAGAACTCGGTGATCAAGTTCGAGGAGAAGCGTGAGGATTATCCCGACCTCTCGGAAGAGAACTTCATCCTGCTCGCAATGGCGCAAGCCCAGTTTGTCAAGGAGTCGGAGGATTTCGCCACGCTGATCCAATCGAACATGCACCGCACCACCGGCCTGCGAAACCGCGGTGTGGACCAGGCGGGGTTCTACGTTCTGATCGGGGCTTCCATGCCCGCGGTCCTGGTTGAGACGGCTTTCATCTCCAATCCGAACGAGGAGAATCTGTTGCGTTCGCGTGACTTTCGCGGCAAACTCGCAGATGGAATCGCAGAAGCGGTTGAGCAATTCATCGCCAAGTACGGGGATTAGGATCGATGCGGATACTTCTGACCAACGATGACGGTTACCAGGCCGCCGGGATTCGTGCCCTGTACGACGCGCTCAGCGAGGTCGCGGAGGTGGTGGTTGTGGCACCGGACCGTGAACGCAGCGCAGTTTCGCTTTGTATCACCCTGACCGACCCCCTGCGTGCCTGGCCCATCGACCACACGGGGATGCGAGGCTATTGTGTCAACGGCACTCCTGGCGATTGTGTGAAACTCGCGATGAGTGAACTGCTCGAGTGGAAGCCGGACATGGTGTTCAGCGGGATCAACCAGGGATCGAATGTCGGGCTGAATGTGAACTACTCGGGGACGGTTGCCGGAGCGGTGGAAGGGGCAATGAACGGTGTTCCGGCGGTGGCGATTTCGCTGCTTTCCTTCAACAGCCGGGATTACAGCGGGGCGACCCATGCGGCACGCTGGGTGCTGGATCGTTTGAACGGCGGACATCTGCTGCCGCCCTACCATGTCGTCAGCATTAACGTTCCCGCGAAACCGATCAGCGAATTGAAAGGGATCAGGGTGGCTCCTGTTTCCCACGTGGTGTATCGGGAGGTAGTGGAGAAGCGTCTGGACACCCGCCGTCATGAGTATTTCTGGCTCGGCGGCGCCTGGCAGCAACTGGCGCATGTCGAAGGTGGCGATCACCAGGTGACTTCCGACGGTTATGTGGCGGTGACCCCGCTGAAGGTTGACTGGACGGCAGTTGACTTGGTTGAGAAGATGCGTCAAGCCGGATGGGATGAAGAATGGCAGGAGGGAAAGCGGGGATGAAAGCGGGATACGATACCATCGCAGTGCTCGATTTCGGGTCACAGTACACCCAGTTGATCGCCCGTCGCATCCGGGAGAAGGGCGTGTATGCCGAGATCCTTCCCTGCCATGCACCGCTGGGGGATATCAAGAGGCTGAATCCGGTGGGGATTGTGCTTTCCGGCGGACCCTCAAGCGTACATGAGGAGGGTTCACCGAAGGGCGACCCGGACGTTTTTAAGATGGGAGTACCGGTGCTGGGCATTTGTTATGGCATGCACTGGATGGCAGTCGCTCTCGGCGGCAGGGTTCACCCCTCCGAGGCCCGTGAGTACGGACGGCGGGAGGTGAAAATCGAGGAGGATGGGGGCCAACTGTTCCGGAGTATTGTCGGGGAAACCGACACCTGGATGAGCCACGGGGACCAGCTGGACCAACTGCCTGAAGGGTTCACCACAACTGCTACCTCTTTGACCTGCCCGGTGGCAGCGATGGGGAACGAGCAGAAGCACTTCTACGGAGTGCAGTTCCATCCCGAGGTGCGTCACACGCTGCGCGGCAATGAGATTCTCGACAACTTCCTTTTCGACATCTGCCATGCACATTCCGGCTGGTCGATGGAGGAGTTCGAGCGGCGCGAGGTGGAGCGGATCTGTGAGGTTGTCGGCGAAGGGACGGTCATCGGTGGTGTGAGCGGCGGAGTGGACAGTACAGTGATGGCTGCACTGCTGGCCCGCGCGATAGGGGAGCGGTTTGTCGCGATCTTTGTCGATAACGGGCTCCTGCGCAAAAACGAGCGGGAACAGGTGCAGCATTCTCTGCGCGACGCTCTCGGTGTGAATCTGCAGGTGGTCGATGCCTCCGACCAGTTCCTCGCGGCTTTGCAGGGAGTGACTGATCCGGAAGCGAAACGGAAGAAGATCGGGCACACCTTTATCGAGGTTTTCGAGGCGGAGGCGGCGAAGTACCCGGACGCCGACTTCCTGGCGCAGGGGACACTGTACCCCGATGTGATCGAAAGTGTGAGCGCGAAAGGGCCATCGGCTACCATCAAATCCCACCACAATGTGGGCGGGTTGCCCGAGGAGATGAACCTGAAACTCATCGAGCCGCTTCGCGAACTTTTCAAGGACGAGGTGCGTGAGCTGGGGAGGCGCCTCGGTCTGCCCGAGGAGCTGGTGTCGCGTCACCCCTTCCCCGGGCCGGGCCTTGCGGTGCGCCTGCTGGGTGAAGTGACGGCGGAGCGGCTGGCGATTTTACGTGAGGCGGATGCGATATTTGTCGAAGAATTGCGTGCTTCGGGGTGGTATCAGCGCGTCAGCCAGGCGCTGGCGGTGCTGCTGCCGGTGAAAAGTGTAGGGGTGATGGGGGATTACCGAACCTATGAAGAGGTGATCGCCCTGCGCAGTGTGGACACCTGGGACTTTATGACCGCCGATTTCAGCCCGCTCCCGCACGACCTGCTGGGGCGTGTGTCGACCCGTATCATCAATGAAGTCAAGGGCGTGAACCGTGTGGTGTATGATGTAAGCAGCAAACCACCGGCGACTGTGGAGTGGGAATGATGAGCCTTCGCGGAATGTTAATACCCTTTGGTGAAGCCCTTGTTGTCTGCGCGGCGCTTGCCGGGCTGTTCCTCTTTGTTGGTGACGCCCAGGCGCAACGGGGTCTGCCGGAGAACCTTCAGCAGGCGCTCGAACTGATTGAAGAGGGACGCTATGAGGAAGCGCTCGCTGAGGCGGAAACCTACTTAGAGAACGAACGGGACGACCGATACAACGCCGCCGCGCAGCTCATCGCGGGTCGGTGCGAAGTTAACCTGGGGATGGGGCAATCGGCGATACGGCGGGCGTTCAGCTCGCTGGACCGTTTTGGCGAAACGAATCCCATGGCCGCCCAGACCTTTTACCTGCTTGCCACCGCCTTCCAGGAGACCGGGGACAACTACGAAGCCTCCCGTGCCCTGATCCGTTGCCTCGATTCCGACCCGGACGATGCGCTGCGTGTGACCGCGCTGAACCATCTGAGCGATCTGGCGCGAGGCCCGGTCGCCTACCGTGCATCTCAGCTTCGGCTGATCGCACGGAGCGAGGATACACGCCAGGCCATCGACCTCTTCCTGCCCCGTTCCGCTTCAATTCCCACCTTCGGGTTGCTGGTGCCTGAAAGCGAGGAGGTGCGTGATCCTGGGTTAGAGTTGATCGAGGGGTTCCGCTCCGCGTTGGAAAAATGGCGTGCAACGCGGGGGCTGGAGGCGGAGCTGGTGGTGAAGCGTGTCCCGAGGGGCGGGCCTCATGCCGTTCACGCCGCGCGAAACCTTGTTCGGAACAGCGGTGTCTGGGGGCTGGTTGTCGGCGGACCTGAGGAGATGGTGATTCCCGCTGTTGTGGAGGCGCAGGCGGCGGGTGTCCCGGTGATCCTTCCTGCACAACGCCGCCCGGGGACGGATGCGCTCGGGCCGGATGTACTCCTGCCGGAGGCGGACTGGCGGACTGAAGGACGCATTGCTGCGAACTATGCAGTTGATTCGCTCGGCTTGAAGGTGTTCGGCATTGTCGCGCCTTACACGGACCAGGGACGAGAGGTTGTGCACGGGTTCCGTGAGGTCCTCGATGCACGTGACAGTGTCGAGGTGCTCGCCCAGGAGTGGTATTTCGCCGAGGAGGGGGTCAGCCTGGCACGCCAGTTTCAGCGTGTACGGACGATCGGGTTCCGTCGAGAATTTCTCGACAGTCTGCGGCAGATGAAGCTGCTGCCGGAGCCAAGGCGGCTGGCTGCAACCCTTGACAGCCTGGGCTATGAGCAACGGCTCAGTTTCCTCGACTCGCTGCGTGTGAACCCGGAGCCTTTCCGCAGTCTCATCACGCCGCTGCCTCACAATGCGGACAGCGTGGTGCGTTCAATCACCCGCCATCGCATCGACAGCCTGTTCAGCCGGATCGATTCGGTACGGTTCGAGCGGATGTGGGTGACCCACCTGGACAGCATCAAGCGAACAATCGCCTTCAAGACTGGCCAGATCGACTCAAACGACATCGAATTGAAGGTTTTCGACGCTCTCTATCTGCCGATCGAACCGGGGACAATTTCGCTTTTTGCACCACAGTTTGCCTTTTATGATTTTCGTGCGACCCGGCTTGGGAACGCCGCCTGGTACAATCCGGACGATTTGTACAGAAACAGGCAATATGTTGAAAATATGATCTTTACCTCGCCTTATCGACTGGATGGGAACGATGGCGAGATGGGTGAGTTGATGATGTTCTTGCATCGAATCGGAGGGGGGGCAGTCACCCCCTGGCATGTACGGGGCTACGATGCTGGGAACATCCTGCTGGAAATGGTCGCGGGCGGGCGTCTCGGGGCGGGCGATGTTGCTGACGGCCTGCACACCCTGACGGAGATACCGCTTGCCGCAGGCCATCAGCGATTCGAGGGCGGCAGCCTGGTGGGGCGGCAGATGTGGCTGCTGACTGCGCGAAATGGCGTGGTTGTGACAGAGGATGTCGGGTTGCGTCGCCTTATGCTTACGCCTCCGCCTGCGGACAGTACGGGGGCCGACCTGCTCGAGATGCACCGTGATCCATCACAGGGAGATCGTTGATGAATCTGTGGCAGGCATTGCTGCTGGGGGTGGTCCAGGGGTTGACCGAGTTTCTTCCGATCAGCTCATCGGGACACCTTGTGCTGACCAATTTTCTTCTGGGTGTGAGCAACGATACGATTGTCTTCGAGATATCCGTGCATCTCGGCTCGCTGGTGGCGGTGCTGGTCTATTTTCGGCGTGACCTTGCGATGGTGGTGGTGGATTTTTTCCGTGGCGGAGCGGGACGACATGTCGGCTGGATGCTACTGCTGGCGATGATCCCGACTGCAATCATCGGTCTGGTGTTCAAGCAACCGCTGGAATCGCTGTTTCACGCGCCTCGTTTTGCGTCGATGGGATTGCTGTTTACGGCGGCGGTGTTGTTTTCCTCGGAAAAGGTGAAACGGGGGGAACGTCCGCTCGAGCAGGTGCGTTGGCGTGACGCGCTGCTGATCGGGACACTGCAGGGGCTCGCGATCATGCCGGGAGTGAGTCGAAGCGGTTCGACGATCGCGGCAGGGCTTTTCGCCGGGCTGACACGGGACGCAGCAGCGCGTTTCTCTTTTTTGCTCTCGATCCCGGCGATTCTCGGCGCGGGAGTGGTGACAGCGCGTGATTTTGTCGAGATCGAGCCGGGGCTGGCAATGCCTTCGCTGGTCGGTGCGGTCGCCGCTGGGATCAGCGGTTATGTTGCCATCGGGCTGCTGATGCACATCCTGAGGACTGGGCGGCTCTATGTTTTTGTCGGGTACACGCTGCTGGTGGGAATCCTCGGGCTCGTGCTGCTGCCTTGAGTGCGGTGATGTGGTTGGCTTGTCAGACGTGTGTGCCTGACAGAACCTGCCGCACCTGCGGTTTGGTCAGGCGAGCTGACCGAACGCCACCCATGTTTCGAAGAAGCACATCTTCCTGCCGCCTGAAATCCTCACTCGTCTCCACCCCCACCACGGCCGATATATATTGTAGGAGCTTGTTCTGAGACCGTCATCCAGGAGGCGAGGAGAGGAGAGGATGGTGCCCCGTCTGCCACAAATCCCTGTCATTTCCCTGATCGTGGTGTTCTGCACGGTTATCCTCCTCTCCGGCTGCGCGCCCGAGGAGGATCCCGCCGGTCCAGGCAACAGCCTCCCGGTGATTCAACGCATCACCGTCTCGCCTGATTCAGTCACGCCTGGCGGCACGGTTTCCCTCTCCTGCCTCGTTTCCGATGCCGATGAACTCGACAGCCTGGTCTACGCCTGGTCCGCGGAGGAGGGCACCTTCACCGGTGTGACCGATGGCGTCACCGCCACTTGGACCGCGCCCGGACGTCTCGGTCGATTCGCTGTTTACCTCTCCCTCAGTGATGGCACCGCCACCGTGCGCGACACCGTCGAAATCCCCGTTTACAGTATACTTTCTGTCGACATCACCCTGCCGCTCGCTGGCGCAGTCTTCACGCCGGGCGACACCATCACCTTCCGAGGCAGGCTGCAAGGGCATAACTCGATGACTATCGGCAGCAGCCAGGTCGCCTGGGAGAGCGATGTGGACGGCCTCCTGAACACCTCACCTCCGGACACAACAGGGTTGCTTACTTTCCGTACCCCCCTGAGCTACGATGTCCACCGTGTCAGCCTGACTGTGACCCTCAATGACACACTGACAGTATCCGACACCGTCCTCGTCAACAACAACCAACCCGCCCCGGTCACGCTCTACGACATCGAACGAGGCTACACCTTCAATCGCCTGACCTGGACACGGTTCAATGATCCCACACGCTTCTTCGCCTATCATGTCGTACGTACCCCTCTCGGAGGCAGCGAGGAGACCATCGCGCTCCGCCTCACCGACACCGACACCGTCTATGTCGATTCGCTGGTCGAGATCGGACGGACCTACAGCTACCGCATCCTGGCGGAAAACAGCTTCGGGATCACGGCCGCCTCGAATGCGCGATCATTCGCCACGGGAGTCTTTCGTGCCTACGATGACACCTACATCGGCGACATGACCTTCACAAGCAACTCCCACTACCTCTACCTCTCTCTGGCCGACCGAAACGAGGTCAGCGTTCTCGATGTCACCTCGAACAATGTCGATTTCACTGTATCTACCAGGGCACGGCCCTTTGGACTCGCCTACAATGGCGACGACCATGATCTCTACGTTGCCAACTCCGGCGATACCACTTTGACCGTGATCAACCTGGCGAACTGGACCGTGCGTGAAACCATCAACTTGCCACGCCGCCCCCTTTTCCTCGACATCAATGATTTCCGTTCCCAGATAGTGATAACAACCGTCACCAACAACTACCCGATTTTCATCCGCACCGACCCCTTCCAGGGACGGATTATCGGCAGCATCGTGGACAGCCGTCTGCTTGTCGACAGCTCCCTCGTGCTGATCGATGATGACCGGGATCGTCTCTACCTGAGCGAAATCGGGGGATTCCCAGCCAGTCTCTACCAGTACGGCCTTACGGGCACCAATCCCCAGCTCATTGCAGAAAGTGAGCACAACTCAATCGGCTACAACATCCGCGACATGGCGATCGCGCCGAATGGCACGGAGCTGCTGCTGGCCTGTTACTCGCCCTTTGAAGTCCAGATCCTCTCCACCACGGGGTTGAGCCGGATTGGCAGCCTGAACACCGGGCCTCACCCCAATGCTGTCGAGCTGAGCCCCGACGGACGATATGCCTTCACTGCAAACGGTGGCCAGAGTGTGCAGATGTGGGATTATGCCTCGCGGACTCTGCTCAGGACGTTCCGTTTCTCGCGTCCGGTTGCACGAGGCGCGATCCGTGTCAGTCCAAACGGACGATACCTGATTGTTGGCACCTGGAACCGTACGGGCAATGACTCGGTCATCTCAATCATCTACATGGAGTAGGTGAGAGCCCCCCGGGCACAGCGCTTCAGACAGTAGTACCTACTTGCATAAATCAGAGTATGTATGTTTTGGGCTTGTTGGTTTGACATTCGCTTTGGTCCAGATGAACGGATGCGCGGTTTCGTTGTAGGCTGCGCAAAAGGCATCAATCG
>Ga0068714_10000779_pt1 | contig 54801 bp, 56 predicted proteins | sample MTBNYHSulfiMetaG_FD_62988 | JGI IMG/M metagenome (GOLD analysis project Ga0068714, IMG submission 62988) | Enrichment culture microbial communities from rom New York Harbor, USA that are MTBE-degrading - MTBE-NYH (New York Harbor Sulfidogenic)... | ecosystem: Environmental > Aquatic > Marine >... | reverse complement strand
TCGCTTGTATCATCCGGAAAGATTGGCTGAAGTGATTAACGGAGTAAAATTCGTCGATGGTTTGGAAGAAAAACGGGTCGCCGCCTAATTTTCTCATACACAACTATTGACCATAGCTCTTGCGGGAACATGCTCAGCCGAGAAGGGTCTAATCTCTTGAGCCATTCATCATCAAGGGGGCAACAAATTTCGCTTATTCTTCGATATATTCTGGTTCTTCGATGAAAGGGACATCCCCCGTTTCCTCATAACGGTCTTCACCGGTGTAACCGTCTTCCTCCTTCATCATCATCGTCTCTTCAATGGGTATTTCCGATGCTTTTTCGATATAAGGCTCTTCCGCGGTTTCCTCGGTTGTTTCTTCCATCAAAAGGGATGTGTATGTATATTCATCTAGCCTATCCATCGTCGCGCAAATGCCTGTGGAAGGTGCAAGAAAAGAGATGATGGAAAATATCACTATCATGACTCCAGGCAGATTTTTTCACATTGACCTATAGTGTTATCTCAGTGGGGGGAGGGGCTGTGAGTGAGGGTGTCGAATCAAATTGTTTGATACTCTTTTCATTTCAGTGGCGCCGCCGGTATCGCTTCTCTGCTGTCGTTTTCTGTGACAGCGATTTTTTTTATGAAAATTCGCTTCTCCCCCTTTTTGCTGGTGGTAATCGGGCCTGACGCCTGGATGCATCTTCCCACCATGTTTAGAAAAAATTCGCTGTTTTCAATGCCATAGGTCTCCTCATTTATGGTTTGGATCTCCATCTCAAGAACGATGCCGTCATCGTCCCAGGCACAAGGGATCAAAATGCCTTCTACCGTATGCGTCTCCCTCCTATTTTTATTCTTCATTATCAACCCTTTTCATCATTGTGACGTTAGTATCAAACTGAATCTAATACTGGAAAAGGTTAAGCAAATAATATACCGATAAATTGTTCTTAAAATAAAAAAGAGATTGGAGTGAGATAAATCACATGAACAAGGTTCGACGCATCGGTGCTTTCATTCTCGCTCTGAAAACATATGCGAAGGCGGTTGAATTCGGAGGCATTACAGGAACCCGAAATTCCGAATTATCATCGCATGTGAACCGGAGGTTCTGATCTTTGAAGTCGATGGCGTCAAAGCATCAGGCAACAATGCGCTCGGGCGGTTTCTACGGCCGAAACCTGGGGCGGATAACCTGATAAAAAATTGCGGTGCCGTTGGATTGCAGTTGAATTTGATATAAAAGAAACATAAAAGAGGAACTTTAGGTTCCGGGGTGTTCAAAAAAAGACCGGATCGTAGGAGTGTCAATAGAAGTCGGGAGTATAAATGGAATCCGTTCTTGTGATCTGCCGGAACAAGGAAGCCCTTCAGGCCATCATTTCCGCTTTTCCGAAGGAGAGCCGGGTCGATAGGGCTGCAAACCCATCCCGGGCGATTACTCTCTTGAAGAAAAATTCCTATGAATTCGTGTTTATCGACATTGATATTCTTCAGGTGTCCTATCCGGATTTTCCGATCGATGAAGCTCTGCCTCTCTTTCGCAAGGGGCATGACGCGTCTGAATTTATCGTCATGTCTTCCAAAAGCCAGATACGGCAGATGGTGAAGGCCGTGAAATTCGGGGCCGCCGACTACCTTACCTATCCTGTTGAACCGGAGGAGGTCGCGCTCGTGGTCAAAAACCTTCGGGAGTCGATGATGCTTGCCTCTGAGTTGGCTTATCTAAGGGAGCGTCATTTTCAGGAGGAGGCTTATGAACTCGTCCATTCTCAAAACCCAGCCATGGTCAGCGTTTTTCAAAGCATCCGCATGGTTGCCCCGACACGGACGCCCATACTGTTGGTGGGAGAGACCGGTGTCGGGAAAGGGGTCCTGGCAAGATTGATCCACCGCCAGAGCCATCGTAAAAACGCGCAGTTTATCAGTGTCCACTGCGGCGCTATTCCCGAAACATTGGTGGAAAATGAACTGTTTGGTCATGAAAAAGGCGCATTTACCGGTGCCGGTCACAGGAAGCTCGGAAAGTTCGAAATCGCAAGTGAAGGCACCATTTTTCTGGATGAGATCGGTACGGTCACGCCTCTCATTCAGGTCAAGCTGCTTCAGGTTCTTCAAGATGGAACCTTCAGCAGGTTGGGCGGCGAGGAAGAACTGAAGACCCACGCCAGGGTGATCGCCGCCACAAACGCCGATCTAAAGCAGATGAGCCAGGAGGGGCAATTTCGGAAAGATCTGTACTATCGGCTGAACGTTTTTCCCATCGAGATTCCGCCGCTGCGAAAGCGGCTCGAAGACATCCCCTTTTTTTTGGAAATGTTCCTTAAAAAATTGAACCGGCTCTATTTCAAGGATATCAGGGGAGCGCATCCGTTGGTCATCGATGCACTGATGAATTACAACTGGCCCGGAAACATCCGAGAACTCGAAAATCTGATTGAACGGGCCTATATCGTGGAAACCTCTAGACTATTGACGCCTGAAAGTTTTTCGGTGGAATTGATCGAGGCGCAAGCGGTGACAAGGGCAGTGTGTTCCGGGATTTCACTGGCGGAGGGGCGGCGACGAGCCGTCGAGGTGTTTGAAAAACACTACCTGACGGAGCTTTTGGCACGGCACAAGGGCAGAGTTAAAAACGCTGCTGCGGATGCTGGCGTCAGTACAAGGCAGCTAAGCAAACTGATGTTGAAATACGCTCTTCGAAAAGAAGTTTTTAAATAGCCTCCCATGGCAGCGTTGATGGTTTCGTAAGAAATTAGAGTTTATTGTTATGACCACATGATATTGCTGCTGAAGAAGAATATAAGCTTTATATGTTGTGTCGAAATGTTGCTGAAGCGACTTTTTACGAATGCATCAACTTTAAGCCGGAGAGGTGGGCGGGTGCCTATTTTTTTTCAAGGCTGCCCGCTAACCGGTGAAGGAAACATTGATCGGATGAAGGATTTTGTTGACGTCACGGGCCATTTCCGCAATAATAAAAAATGTTGGATCGATATCGTCGACAATGGAAAGCCTCCTTTTCATATCCCGGCGGCGACAGACCACATACAGTTCCTTGACGGGACCGTGCATCCCCTCTCCGACGAAAATGGCCATGGGCTGGCCCGCAGCTTTCAACTCATTGGCCAAGATGTTTCCCCGTTTGGTCGAATGATTCGAAACACGATATTCCCAACTGCCAGCTTTCGTTCAACAATTATTCTGACGACGTTTTGACTGGCAAATCCCAGCGCATAAAACAGGATCAGGATAGGAGACTCCGATACTTGGGTGACGACGGTGCTGACGATGACGATCCAGATGACAACCTCCGCAACTCTCAGAAAAAACGCATTCAAGGTTCGGCCGTGAACGGTCATGATGGTTCGCGGTGTCCCGAAGACCACGTCAATGATCCGGGTGAAAAAAATCACAAACCCGGTAAGTAAGATGCCCGTTTCCATTCTAAAATACCACCTTCAACACAATGGAATAAAAAGCGAAAGCCCCTGAACATCATAAACAACGGTTTATGGGTCATTTTTGCGATTATACTTCTGAGATTGAAAGCACATTTCATGTCAAGACCAGAGGATTTTCCTCTTTGTGGGGCTTTTTCGGATCCGTTTCCGGGACACATCGATTCGTCGGGTGAGGCGCATCTCATAAGGTCTAATGTCTATCGGCCATGGCAACGCTGCTGCCGCTGAACCGAAACGATGCGGAGGTCCGGTTCTTTTATGAAAGAAGTTGAACCGTTGGCACGTTCGTTGCTGTAATTCTATTTTATTAAGATGAACCGGCTGTGCCAATCATCGATGTCCTGACGAATGCGTTGTTATGACGGCATCTCTTGATGCTGTGGGTATGTTTCATGACTAGATGCTCGTTATTCCGTCTGCCGGCGGGATTTGATTTGAGAGAAATGGAGACATGAGAGTGATACGAAAAAATCAAAAGAAAAAAACGGGTTCTTTGGCGTATGCCGATGAACCCGTCCGCGCATTGAAGTCCAAGAAAAAATCGACGCGAAAATGCAAGATTTGCGGAAAGGATCCTTCTCCGAATTATTTTTACTGCCCCTCTTGCCATCACCGGGTCAGCCATCATTCAGTGGAAATGGAGGAGGAACGGGATGAGTTCGGCATTTCGGAGTGTCAAAACACCTCATCCTATTAGATGTGACGACAACCCGTTTCAAGGATGGACACTTGGGACGGCGATGGATTTGGGATGATTTTCTTGCCGTAAACCACGAGGCTTTTTCCCATCACCGAATTCAACAGCCGTTCCAGAAAGCGGGTGGCTCTGGGATGTTGCATCATATCCCACACTAGAAAGCGATGATAAACATTGACGAGAAACAGATCCGTCCGGTCCAGGCCCAGGAGACATTTTAACCACCAGTAGGGAACATGGAGGCTGTGAGCATAGTGGCGGCCTTGCAACTTAATGGTCGAGGCAGTGATGAGGTGCTGTATCTCTTGATGGCCGTAAATACGGATATGACCCCCAGGGGTTGACCGATAGGCCTTCGACAGCGTCCAGCATATTTTTTCAGGGAAATAGCAGGGTACACTGATGACAAGATCACCGCCGGGTTTCAGGACGCGAACGAGTTCGGCGACGGCGCCTTGGTGATCGGGGATGTGTTCCAGTACTTCGGAGCAGATAACCAGATCAAAGGCGGCATCGGTGAAGGGTAGGGCCGTGATATCGGCCATTCCCAAGCGCCACGCGCCTCGAACCACTCCTAGTTTGTCCAGATCGACCAAACGTTGTCGGGCGCCCAGAAGATCTTCCTCGTTGATGTCGGTTCCCACGGTCAGGGTTTCTGGGCGGCGGACAGTTTCAGCCATGTGGCGGCCTGTACCACAGCCGATATCCAGAACCCGATGACCGGTTTTGATGGTAAGCCGTCTGAAATCAACGGTAATCATCAATGACTTCCTGATAAGCAGCCACCGTTTTTATGGCGGCCCTCTGCCACGTAAAATTTTCCTGAACCCGTTTGAGTCCTCGCCGCCCCAGTTCCCAGGCGTGGCCGGGGTTGTCTATCAAGCGCTGAATTGCCAAGCCGAGGGCATGAGGATCAGCAGGAGGGACCAGTATACCGGCATCCCCGACCACTTCCGGCAGGGCGCCGCCGGTGGTCGAGATGACAGGAACACCACAGGCCATCGCCTCTCCCGCCGGAAGACCAAATCCTTCATATACAGACGGAACAACAGCCATGCCTGCCTTCGCATACTCGAGGACGAACGTCGCGTCGGTGATTCTTCCGGTAAAGCGGATGCGGTCTCCGATGCCGAGTCTGCGGATAAGTTTGACGACACCGCCGTTTTTTTTGGGTGTCCCGACAACGACCAGCTTCAGGTCTGGGGTTGTCTGAGCGATGTCTGCGATGGCCTGAAGCAGATAATAGAGTCCTTTTAGGGGCATGTCGGCGCTGTTGGTCACGATGATTCTGTGGGGATCCCGATGGATCTCCGGAACGGGGTAAAACACGTTGGTGTCGATACCGTTGGGAATGACCTTGAATCGACGATCCGGTATGGAAAACTCCCGGCTGATGTCTGCTTTGGTTTGCTCGGATACCGTAATGACGCGGGAGAATTTCCGAGCTACGCGGATCTGCATCCCGATAAATGAATACCATCGTCGGTGCTTCAGTTTTTTCCACCAGGACCTAACCGATCGGACTGCCACATCCCGGTCCACGGTGATGGGATGATGGATGGTGACAATGGTGGGCTTTCGGTTTTTGAGGGCCCAAACCCCGTAAGAGAGGCTCTGGTTGTCGTGGATGATGTCATATTGGTCCAATCGGTTCCGGAGGAACTGAAACGCTCGAATGCCAAAGGTCATGGGTTCGGGAAAGCCCATGGTGGAGACGCCTATCCATTCCAGCAGATTGATCGGATCGGAAAGTTCTCGGAGGGAGGGCGTCCGGAACAGGCTTTCGGGGTTGTAGAGATCCAGTCCTGGCAGGTAGACAAGGCGGACCCCGTTGTCCAGGATCGGTAACGGCGGTCCCGAAACAACATCAACCTGATGCCCGAGATTCTCGAGCGCTCTGCTCAAATTTCGGATATAGACTCCTTGCCCCCCGCAATGAGGGTTGCTCCGGTAACTGAGCAGGCAGATCCTCAATAGCCTCCGGTGACGTTCCGGCATGACATCTTTTTCCCTTTCAACGGCGTTGTAGCCCCCCATTTGGGGATGCGATTGGCGAGGGTCTTACAGCGCTCTTTTTGTTTTCGTCAAGTGCTTTTTGGTGGATATCACGGGATAGGCGTCATATTTTTTCTTGACCGGTCATGACGTTGTTCCCTAAAAACAAGCTTGAATCGGGGGTAAAATTTCCGAGCATACCAACTGTACACTTGTGAACTTTCTTTTCAACCTTGGCCCTTCGCGATGTTGACCGGAAAGCAGTGCTGTTGGAGGACGGCGAAGCCCTTTGAACTGTGTGTTGAGCACTGCTTAAGTGCAGCAAAGATCGGCGGCTCGGACTGTTTAAGTGCCGGCGAACTACCGAGGCCACGCGTGGCAAACTTTAGCGGTGCTTGAACGAAACTGCGTGGGGGGAGCCGTCCCCACGGCAACATCGGTTCTTTAAAGTCGAAACTTGAATTTCTTCTAAAAACCGCTCAGGGGAATAGGCTCATGGCGATACCCGAAACGATCACACTGGTGGAAGTGGGTCCTCGAGATGGCTTCCAACTGGAACCCAAAATTATTCCCACGGACCTGAAGCTTGAAATTATTACAGGCCTGGCGACATCCGGACTCAAACATATTCAAGTGGCGTCTTTTGTCAATCCCCGGCGGATGCCGCAGATGGCCGATGCCGACGACCTCGTCCGGAGACTTCCTCGGATACCGTCGGTGACATTTTTCGGACTGGTGTTGAATGCGGTCGGGGTGGAACGCGCCCGGCGGGCTGGTCTGGACTGCATTGAAGTATCGATTTCCGCAAGCGACGCCCACAGCCGCAAGAATGCGGGGATTTCCCACGCATCAGCCTTACGGGAGGGAGAGAGGATGGTTTCAATTGCCGCCGCCGCCGGCATGACGGTGACGGCCAGCGTCCAGTGTGCCTTTGGATGTGTTTATGAGGGTGATATTGCGGCGTCCCGCGTCCTGGACGCCGCACGAATGTTCATAGCCGCCGGTGCGGCACGCCTGACCTTGGCCGACACAACGGGAATGGGAACACCGCGGACGGTGGAACGGATGCTCCGGGAACTCGATAAGGTGAATAACGATGTTCCTGTTGGCCTTCATCTGCATGACACCCGTGGGTTGGGTCTGGTCAATGCCGCTGCCGGCCTTCGGTGCGGCGTCGCTTTCTTTGACACCGCCCTGGGGGGAATGGGCGGATGTCCCTCCGTTCCCGGTGCCGCTGGCAACATCCCGACGGAAGACATCGCATACTTGATGTCCGCTATGGGAGCCGAAACGGGTGTCGACTGGAAGGCGGTAGCGTTCTGCACACGGCGCTTGTCGGCCTTTCTGGGTCGTGACTTGCCGGGCAAACTCTACCGGATGGCTTGATTCTGATGCCAGGGGCGTTATTCCGCGAGGCACCCGAACAACAACTATCCTTCCTGTGCATGGTATCGATGGATGAATTTCCGGTGGCTGCTAAAAGCCAGTTCAGGCATCGCCGCAGGAAAAAAGAAGCCGACATCGTCGGCATCGTCACCCGGGACCGGACTGCCGTGGAATTCCTTTACCAAGTAACACACCAAGGCCACTGTGTGATAGATTCTGCTGGGATTGGCGTCCGCGTCCAGAATGCGGTCAATGTACCCGACAAGGCCGGTTTCCTCCCTGAGTTCCCTCAAGGCCGTCTCCTCCGGTGTTTCCCCAAGCTCCATATATCCCCCAGGAAGACACCAGAGGCCTCGCTTGGGCTCAACACCGCGCCGCACCAGAAGGAGACGACCTTCGCCGTCGACCGCTATGACGCAGGCGGCGGGGATGGGGTTCTCATAGAGCGGAGCCTTGCATCGAGGACAAAAGAGACGCCGACGTCCCTCCCATTCTTTTCGGATTAGTGGATGACGGCAGGAGGGACAATATATTTTTTCAAGGGTACCGTTAATCGTCGAAATCTCCTTTAGGTCCCTTGCTGCCGGTCAGCAGGGCACCGCGTTCATGGATGCTCTCGGGGGTCCACGCGGCGGGGTCCTCGATCCGTTCAGCCTTGGGACCTGGATCATGGCTGCCGGTCTTCAGTATGGTTTCGATGGCGATATCCGCTGTATCCGCGGCGTTGAAAACGCGAGTCATCAAGGTATAGGCGAAGTCCTCCACGCGCCGCGCCATCCGTTCCCGAATTTCACGAGGCTGTCCCAGCAGCTTATTTTCAAACGGTAAATTCAGTTTTTTGAAATTGCCGCTCTTCCAATTTTGAGAAGCCGCATAAGCAACCATGTCCGCCCACATCTCCTCGGAAACCCCTTCACCTTTCACTTTAATAAAATTACCCTCGCCGTCAAGAATGGCGTTGCCGTAATCGTTCACTTCCACCCCCCAGGAGATCATCTGCAGTGCTGTGGCAACATTCGCCTTGGTGGTTCGGGTTTTTTGAGCGATTTGCCGAAGCCTTTCGGAGTCATTGCCGGAGGTGCCGTGCTGGGCTCCTGAAACTCGGTATTTCTTTAGTGCGGCATGGATCCCGGCGGTTAATTCCACCTGGATGCCCTGATCACTTGCCTGGATACCGTGGGTTGTGCCGTTGTTGAGAGCGATCCAATTGGGGAAAATATCATGGGCGTTTAGTCCCTGGATCAGAAAGAGCGCCTCGTCAACGGTGGAAAGCCCCTCTTTCCCCTTGATTTCACCCACCTCGGTTTCCAAACCGGCCCAGTCCGGCACAACACTTTTAATGATGTCGATGCTGGCCAAAAGGTTCTCGTCATCAGGCATGTGGGAGGCATCAATGGCGATGGAGGTGATTCCGGCATCGAAAAGGGAGGGAATTTCGATCTTGGCTGGGCCGATGTCGGCAGTTTTTTTGATACCGTAATGATCGGCGTGAACCGCCACGGGGATGGTAATGCCGAGCTCGTTGCAGACAGCGTCAACTTGGCGGGCCATATTCCACAAATTGACGCTGCAGTATGCGGCGGCGCCGCCTTCGGAGCGAGCGATTTCGATGATCACGGCGCTGTTGGCCCGCTGAGCCGCAGCCAGGACGCCGCGGATGACGAAATGATTTCGACCGTTGGCCGCCATACAGATGGCGCGGCCCTTTTGGATCATCGCCAGATCGATGAATTTGCCGCTGATGAGCAGCGCTTTGGAGTGGGGAAAAATTTTTTTGACGTTGGGGGGGCGACCGATATTCAGGGCGCGTTCAAAATCCGTCATTGCTGAACCTCCTTTATAATATTATACGACAATTGTTAGGGTTTCACAACAAGTCCGATACCCCGAGTTATGGTTCATTCCTCGTTGCTAAGACGTACTTTTGGACCCATGCAGCGGGATTGTCAGCCCTTGGTTTCGAATTATTTGTGATGGCATCAATTATGAAACATATCAAATATACTAGCGCATCTTCAGGGGAATTCAATAAGATCGGCCAAAAAAACGTCTGTCCCCTGTCGAAGGTCGGCGCTTATCAGGCCTTCCGAAAAGCGGCGTTGTCCTGATCCTATCGGCGAATTTTCCTTATAATGGCAAGAGCTTGTTCCCCGAAGATTCTCGGCGTACGGAGTTCACCCCATCCCAGCTGCGTCTGGAATAGGCCGTCATAGGCGGTGTCGTGGTAGCTTCGCAATTCATAAGGGATTCCTTCCTGCCGAAGGGCGTTGCTGACGACTTGAGCCTCGATGACATTTTCGATGACGACGATGCGAATAAATGGCATATCGTTTGATCTCTTTTGAGCTGTCATAACGGTCAAACCTCCTCCTCAGGATACCAGACCCGCATGAGGAAGAGTCCTTGGGGCGGGGCTGTAGCGCCCGCACGCCGTCGATCCCGGGAATCCAGTATTTTTTTGAATTCGGTTGGGGTCGTCTTGTGTTGCCCCACGTCTACCAGACTTCCGACAATATTTCGGACCATAAAGCGCAGGAAGCCGTTGGCGGAAACTCGGAAAACGATGATCCCATCGGCATTTTTTGTAAAGTCTGCCTGGGTGATGGTGCGGATCGGGTGGGTTCGAGGACTTCCGGCACCCTCGAATGCGCTGAAATCATGTTCCCCCAGGAGGTGGTCAGCGGCCTCCTGCATGACGGCCGTGTCCAGTGGTCGGCGGATGAACCAGACGTGTCGCCTGAGAATGGCCGAAGGCAGTTCGTGGTTCAGGATGTGATAATGATAGGTCTTGCCCTTTGCATCAAATCGGGCGTGAAAGCTCTCTGGGACTTCACGGCAGTTTCGAATTACGATGTCATCGTCCAGCATGCTGTTCAGACCTTTCTGGATAGTCGCTGATGATAGTCGGGTTTCACAGCGAAAACTGGCTACCTGACCTACGGCATGAACGCCGGCGTCAGTTCGTCCGGAGGCTGCGAGACGAACCGGTATGCCGACCATGGTTTCAAGGGCCGACTCGATTTCCCCTTGAAGGGTCCTCCGGCGAGGTTGGTATTGCCAGCCGGCAAAACCGCCGCCGTCGTATTCAATGGTCATTCTGAAATTCTTCACCTTACCCCTTACGGCAGCAGCAGCACAATGGACAGGGACATGAACGACAGCACCGTTGACATCGCGATGGTTGCTGATGCCAGATCCGTGCTGCTGTTGAGCTGGGATGACAACACGTAAATGGCCGTGGAGGTCGGTAGTGCGAAGAAGATCATCCCCACTTTGAAAGGAATGCCTGAAACGCTGTAATACTTCAGGCAGATATAGCCGACTATCGGAAAGATAAGGAGTTTGGCGAACGCTGCAACCAGAGACAATTTCAGGTGTCCTTTAAGGGTTTCAACGTTCAGTGCACCGCCGATGGAAATGAGTGCCAGAGGCAGGGTGACCGAAGCAGCCAGTTTAAAGGTGTTGTTGATGAACACCGGAAAGTATCCGATAAGTCTGGCATAAAGAATGCCGGCGACGCAGGCGAGAATCAGCGGGTTATGAATCAATGCCCGGGCGGTCATTCGAACACGCTTCCCCGGGGAAAAATTTTTTCCGGAATACCAGATCAGGGTGGAGACCGCCAGGACATTGATGAAAGGAATGGCAAATCCCACCATGATACTGAAGTGCCGGGCGCCTTCCTCGCCTATTGCGTTGAGGATGATGGCCATGCCGATATAGGTGTTGAAACGATAGCAACTCTGGGAAAAAGAGCCGGCTTCGAATTGGGGCACGGTGAACCGGATGTAGACGGCGCTCAGGATGTAGATGACACATACGGTCGTCAGAACCGCCAGACATAAGTTCCAGTCGATACCGCCGTCAGATCGGGCTCCGGCGATCTTCCAAAAGAGCATGACCGGGAAAAAAATATAGTAGACCAGCCTGTCCGAGGTATTCAGAAACGTGTCATTGGTCAGACGAAATTTCTTAAGCCCGCCTCCGAGAACCAGAAGTGCAAAGACCGGAAAAAGGCCGTTTAATACGATCATCAGTATAAGGACCTGATGTTACAGCCGGTTGCAGGGGATGTCGGCCAATTGTTCCTCCAGGTCGTCATCCATGGTATCGGCGAATTGTTCGAGAGTGAAGCGGCGGCTGCAGAACCTGCAGCAAAAAAAGGTTTGCCGTCATGTTCTTCCAATGTCCAGCGTCCCTCCGCATTCGGGACAGCGCATGCCGTTACGACGTGTAATACCACGGTACATGGGGTGATCCTCCTGTGTCGGGGCCTAATGGTGCATCAAAATCCAAAGCGCCAAAGCAATTGACAAGTGCATACGATTCTGTCAAATGAAAAGCTTTGGATGAATTAACTTTTTATTAAACTCACAATACTAAATCAATTTGTCGTGAAAGTCAAAATATAGAGATGGTGGATATGGAAAAACCGAGATGTGCGGGGTTTAGATTTTCAGGGATTGCCGCGGGCATCAAGAAAAAAGGGGGCAAAGATCTGGGGCTGATCGTTTCGGAGGTCCCGGCATCCATCGCCGGAGTGTTTACCCGGAATCGGATCCAGGCGGCCCCGGTATTGTTGGACCGGCATCGCATCCGCACCGGGCGCTGTCAGGCCGTGATTGTCAATAGCGGAAATGCCAACTGTTGCACGGGTAATGCAGGCCTTCGGGATGCCGAGGCCATGTGTCGTCATGCGGCGGAGACTCTGGGTATTTCCGAGGAACTCGTCTGCGTCGCGTCGACCGGTGTCATTGGACAGCCCATGCCCATCGAGACTGTTCTCGCCGCTGTTCCCGAACTGGCGGGAGCCCTTTCACCTGAGGGTCTCGACAATTTTGCCGAGGCGATCATGACCACCGATCTTTTCCCCAAGGTCGTCACGGTTCAAGGAGAGATGGATGAAACCCCTTACACCGTGACAGGGGTCGCCAAAGGGTCGGGCATGATCCGGCCGGACATGGCCACCATGCTCTGTTTCGTGGTCACGGATCTGTCGGTTCCGCCGAAGGTTCTTCAGGAAAGCCTTGTGGCCGGCGTTGATCGATCCTTCAACCGTATCACCGTCGACGGCGACACCAGCACCAACGACACCGTGCTGTTGATGGCCGGTGGCCGCTCCGGTGCGACTATAGAGACTCCCGAGGCCCTGGCCGGATTTCAGAGACATCTGGATCAGGTCCTGGCAGGGCTGGCCCGCATGGTCGTCAAAGACGGCGAGGGGGCCACGAAACTGGTTGATATCTCTGTAGTCGGCGCGGCCTCCGAAGGGGATGCCCGACAGGTGGCGGATACCGTGGCCCATTCCAATCTTGTCAAGACCGCGCTTTTCGGCGAAGATGCCAACTGGGGCCGAATCATCGCTGCTGTCGGGCGATCGGGGGTGCTGGTGGTGCCGGATGCCATCGACATCCGTTTTGACGACGTGACCATGTGCCGCAACGGAATGAGCTGTGGTCCCGAGGCGGAGAGTGCGGCCACGGCCGTGCTGAAAAAAAAAGAATATCGCATCACCATCGATCTCCACATGGGGACGGCGTCGGCATCGGTGTTGACCTGTGATTTTTCCATTGATTATGTCAAAATCAATGCGGATTATCGTTCCTGATCCTCATGGAGAAGGCTGAACGATGGGATTGATGCGCCTTCAGAAATTCCTGTCCGCCGCAGGCGTCTGCTCAAGACGGCGGGGAGAAGCATACATCCAGGCCGGACGAGTCCGGGTCAACGGGACGGTGGTTCGTGTTCTCGGCGTGAAAGTGGATCCCGAAAAAGACAGCGTCCTCTTGGACGACAGCCCGGTGTCTTTCGAGGCGCAATTCATCTATATCGCTCTGAACAAACCGGTGGGATATGTGACCAGCTGTGATCAGCCCGGTGAGCGGATCGTCGTGGATCTGATCGACATCCCCCAGAGGGTTTATCCCGTTGGTCGCCTGGACAAGGATTCGACGGGCCTGTTGCTGCTGACCAACGACGGCCGTCTTCACCACCAATTGTCCCACCCCTCGTTTGACCATGAAAAGGAATACGAGGTCAGTACGATCCACCCCATGCCCGAAGGCGCTCTCCGGAAAATGGGGGAGGGTGTGCCGCTCATGGGAAGCCTCACCCGGACCGCCCAAGTCCGGCGGGTTTCATCGACGCGGTTTCGCATTGTCCTGAAGGAAGGGCGAAACCGGCAGGTTCGACGAATGGTCCGAAAGGTGGGCGGGCATGTGGCGACGCTGAAGCGAATCCGCGTTGCCGGCATCCGATTGGGAAACCTGGCCGAAGGCACCTGGCGATATCTGACAGCCGCCGAGATTTCCACCCTGGGGGTGCGGGTGCCGTCCGAGACGGAAGCGCAGAGGAGATCCTCGACTCGGGGGTCATAGGTGATTTAAAACATAATCAGTGCGCGTCGCTGCCGGAAGGACCGGGACCCGGATGATCGGATAATTCAGCGTTTGATAGGCCGAGTGGAGGAGCGTGTCCAAACGGGCAACCGTTTCGGGATTCTCGTTTCGGATGCCGTCCGGAATCCAGGGCAGGCGTTCGAAAAAAAAGATTCGCCGGTACCGGACGTGACGGGCGTGGGCCAGGGGCTCTTCCGGGTCGAGGCCGAAGAATTGAAAATAGGCGATGCTGTCGGGAATGCCGCGGTCGATGAAGATCGTCGCCCTTGTCGGTAACCCGCGCTCCAGGGCGAGTTTCGCTTTCAGAATGCGTTGCTGAAAGTCAAGAGGGCTTTCACGGATCTCCCTGAGGGACATCCCTGCTGCAATTCCCTCCTCAACGGCCTTTCGGGCGGCTTCGTGCACCACCTTGTAACCCTTTCGCTCGAGGCTGAGAATAACCGTGGTTTTTCCCGAACAGGGCGCACCGGTGATGACGCACCAGTGGGTTTTGCGCATAAGATATAAACTGCCTGGATAACGGGTGGAAAAATCAAGAGCGGCGACAGCCGCCGCTTGTCGATTTCGAGTCACCGTATGTCATGGGACCGAAGTTCCGCAACCTTATTGAGGCTCGCGTTCGATCCTACTATAGCAGACGACGGCTGGAATATCCAGACGACTGAAGGCCGTCGAGACATTCGAGATGCCGATTCTTGAATACCGTAAGTTGAGATCGGTTATTGATGGTTTTGGAGGAAAGGCGGTATGTTGAACTTTCTGCGAAACCGTTCGGGAATCGACTTGCGACTGTATCATTATTTTTCATCAGGATGTGGAGACCAACATGATTACAGCAGAAGGCGTGTTCAATAAAACCGAGAAGATTGCCGTTGTGGGCCTGGGCTATGTCGGCCTCCCCTTGGCGATACACCTGGCCGGGCATTTTAATGTGGTGGGTTATGATTTGAAGACGGAGCGGATTCGAGAACTGGCGTCCGGGTACGACCGAACCCTGGAGGTGACTCGTGAAGCATTGGTTTCCGCGACCGTTGTCTTTACGGACGATCCGACCGAGCTCTCTGCGTGCCGTTTTATCATCGTGGCTGTACCGACGCCCATTGATGTCTACCGGATCCCGGACTTAACTCCCCTTCGCGGCGCCTCCCGCATCGTTGGGCGGCACATGTCGGCGGGTAGCTGCGTGGTCTTCGAGTCTACGGTCTATCCCGGCGCCACAGAGGAGGTCTGCGTTCCCATCCTCGAGGAGGAATCGGGGCTTGTCTTTGGCCGGGATTTCACGGTGGGCTACTCTCCGGAGCGCATCAATCCAGGTGATAGGGAGCATACCTTCGACAAGATTTTGAAGATTGTGTCGGGATCCGACGAAGCGACCCTCCATCTATTGACTCAAATTTACGGACGAGTGGTCAAGGCCGGCCTTCATCAGGCGTCCTCCATCAAGGTGGCCGAAGCCGCCAAGGTGATCGAGAATACCCAGCGGGATCTCAACATCGCGCTGATGAACGAACTGGCCATGATCTTCGACAAGATGCACATCGACACCACGGAGGTTCTCGAAGCGGCCGGGACCAAGTGGAACTTTCTTCCTTTCAAACCCGGGCTTGTGGGCGGCCACTGCATCGGCGTCGATCCCTACTATCTGACATTCAAGGCGGAGTCCATAGGATATCACCCCGATATGATACTCGCCGGCCGGCGTATCAACGACGGCATGGGAAAATTCGTGGCGGAGCGCACGGTCAAGATGCTCATCAAAACGGGTAAGCCCATTCGGGGGGCTAAAATCGCCGTCCTCGGCCTGACATTCAAAGAGGACGTTCCCGACCTGCGGAACACCCGTGTGGTGGACATCGTTTCCGAACTTCGGGACTACGGCATCGAGGTCGGAATTCACGATCCCATGGCGGATCCCGATGAGGCCCTGCGGTATTACGGCCTGGACCTGGTTTCCCTTGAGGACCTGTCGGGGGTGGACGGTGTCATTCTGGCTGTTATGCACCGGACTTACCGGGAGATGGGCCTTGCGCGAATCGCGGCTCTCTGCGGTGGGAGAAGACCCTTGGTCGTCGATATCAAAAGCGCTTTCAGCGTTTCGGAAGCAACGGCCCAGAACATTGAATATTGGCGGTTATGACGCCTTGAGGTTTCTGTTTCTGGAGCCGTTTTTCGGAGGATCCCACCGGGATTTTGCAGAGGGGCTCGTCAAGCATTCCCGTCACGAGATTGATCTTGTGACGCTTCCCCCCCGGTTCTGGAAATGGCGCATGCGGGGTGCTGCTCTCCATTTCTGGGGAAAGCTTTGCGAACCGGCATCCAAAGGCGGCATGTGGCCGGGATCTTATGACGGATTGATCGCCGGCGGACTCATGAGCCTTTCGGACTTCAAATCCATGGCGGGCGCTGCTTGTCCCCCCGCCATGGTCTATTTCCATGAAAGTCAGTTGACCTACCCCCTTGCGACGGGTGAGGCCTTTGATGCTCAGTTCGGGTTTACGGACATCACCACCGCCCTCGCGGCCGATCGGGTGGTGTTCAATTCCCAGACGCATTTCGATTCCTTTTTCGACCGTCTTCCCGGTTTTCTGGGCATGATGCCCGACTGCCGGCCCAATTGGGTGATGGGCGAGATTCGACGGAAGGCGTGTGTGCTCCACCCCGGCTGCTCTCTGACCCTGTATGAAAAGCCGGTTCAATCCAGAGGGAACGGTCCGCCTCTCATCATTTGGAATCATCGGTGGGAATTCGACAAGAACCCGGAAGCCTTTTTCGAGGGATTGTACGCGCTGCTGGATCGGGGAGACGACTTTCGCGTGGCGCTGATGGGAGAACGGTATCGGCGCATCCCTCCTGCCTTTGACCGCGCCGGAATGATTCTCGGGGATCGAATCGTCCACGACGCTTATATCACGGATAAGGACGCCTACCATGGCATGCTCCGCAGAGGTGATATTGTTGTCAGCACGGCCTTTCAGGAAAATTTCGGGATATCGGTGGTGGAAGCCGTTGCGGCGGGATGCCTGCCCCTGCTGCCCCGACGGCTTTCTTATCCTGAGATTCTTCCCCCCGCGTTTCATCGCGACTTTCTTTACGAGGGGCCCGAGGATTTCATTGAAAAACTATCCCGACTGATTGCCGACGGGCACCGGATGTCCACGGAGCGTGAGCAGCTCGTCCGGGCCATGGGCGCCTATGCCTGGAGCCGTGCCGTGGCTCGTTATGACACGCTTTTAAGCGAGATGGCCGCATTGAAGGTTGCCCCCTGTAAAAGGCCGATGACGTCGGTTGACAGCAATTCGGGGCTTGACAAATGCGAATGACTTGGGTAGTGATCCACATCCAGGATATACAGTTTATAAAGGAACGGGTTGAGCATGACACACCGACAGTGGCGTGGGTGGCGGCAGACAACGTGATGCCTGCTCACCACCGTTGACGCGACGTTTAAGACAAAACGTCCAGACGATGACTTAAAGCCGTGAGCGGCTTCAGCGACAGACGCGGAAGATGCTTGCGGTTTTTTTGTTGCGGCAAGGCCGGGCTTCCATGCGGAGTTTCGGCTTTTGTTTTTCAGGGAGAGCAGATCATACCGACCGGGGTTCGGCAGTTTGAGATTGCCTTCCGTGTCAGAAAGGGGATCGGGTGAAGGAACGAAAATTGTTGCTGGGCAATGAGGCAATGGCATTGGGACTACTGGAAAACGGATGCTCGGTAGCGACGTCCTATCCCGGTACTCCAGCGTCGGAGATACTCGCTTCGGCGGCTTCCTTGAAGAAGATTCACGGGCTCTCTCTGCACGTTCAGTGGGCGGTCAACGAAAAAATTGCCTTTGAGATCGCCTATGCCGCAGCCATTGCGGGGCTTCGCACGGCTGTCAGCATGAAGCAGGTGGGGCTGAACGTGGCTTCGGATCCACTCATGAGTGCGGCCTATATGGGAACTAAAGGCGGTTTCATCCTCATCAGCGCCGACGATCCAGGGCCCCACTCCTCTCAAACGGAACAGGACAGCCGACTCATGGCCGTTATGGCCAAGATTCCCGTTCTGGATCCCGACTCTCCATCTCAGGCCAGATATATGGCGGCTCTCGGCTACGAAATGTCGGAGGCCTTCGAGATCCCGGTTATGATCCGTCCGACGACTCGGGTTTGTCACAGTCGACAGGATATCGCCGTTGGGCCGATTTCTGTCGAGCCGCGAACGGCCGATTTTGAGCGGAATCCTGTTCGATGGGCCGCAACACCCAAGTTCAGGCATCAATTACACCGGCAGCTCGAGGAAAAGCTGGATGCCGTGAGCCACTATGCAAAGACGACGCCGGTATGTCTGAATTCCGGTAAGCGGTTTTCGAGGGCACTGGTCGTCTCGGGCGTGGCGGCCGCCCACACGCGAGAGATCGTCGAGGAGATGGGGCTTTGGGGCACGCTGTCGGTTTACCAGGTGCTGCAGCCCTTTCCCCTTCACGCCGATTTTATCTCCGAGCTTCTTTCCCATCACGACGACATCCTCGTTATCGAGGAGAGCACCGGCGTCATAGAGATGCAGCTCGCCGACCGTTACCGTGTCAAAGGACGGAACAGCCGGGCGGTGCCGCGGGTCGGAGAGCTGTTGCCGGAGGATGTCGAGCGATTGATCAGCGAATTTGCGGGCCTTCCCGTAAAAACCGTCTTGATACCGGCCCCGTCCCCGGGTCGTCGACCGACCCTCTGCGCAGGCTGTCCCCACCGAGCCAGTTTCTATGCCATCAAGAGGGCGGTGCGTAAGGGCATCTATACCTCGGATATCGGCTGCTATACACTGGGTCTTAACCTGGGTGTCGTGGATACCGTCCTTTGTATGGGGGCCGCCATTTCACAGGCCGCCGGATTTTATCACGCTTATAGGGATATGGAAAAGCGTCCGGATATCGTCGCCACCATGGGGGACTCCACATTTTTTCACGCCGGTATACCGGCACTCATCGATGCGGTGGTGCAGCAGGTCCGGTTTCTTCTGGTTATCCTGGACAACCGTACGACAGCCATGACCGGAAGTCAGCCCACCCCGTCGACGGGGGTGGGGGTGTGCGGAGAGCCCCTGAATAGCGTCGATATCGAGGCCGTGGTGCGGGCTTGTGGCGTTCAATACTGCGAGACAGGCAATCCCTATCAACTGAAGGCGTTTATCCCCCTGTTGAAGGAAGCGGTCGCCTATAGTCGGGATTCCGGACCCGCCGTGGTGATCTCCCGTTATCCTTGCATCCTGGATCGTCGCAGTCGGAACGAGCGGACACCGGGGATTTCCGTCGCCGTCAACGACCGGTGTGACGGGTGTGCCCACTGTGTGGAACAGTTCGAGTGCCCGGCGCTGATATTGGATACCACGGTCCATCGGGTCCATATCGATCCCATGGTATGTGTCGGCTGCGGAGTCTGTATTCATGTTTGCCCCAAAGGGGCCATCGAGGAGGTCGAATAAGATGAACTCAAGGCAGCAGATCTTGATCAGCGGTGTAGGCGGCCAGGGCATCCTCTTCGTCACCCGTCTTCTGGCGGAGGCGGCCATTCTGAAAGGGCTGCCGGTGTTGACCTCTGAAACTCATGGAATGGCCCAGCGCGGCGGGACCGTGGTTTCTCACCTCAAGGTCGGTAACTTTACGAGCCCTCTCATTCGTCCGGGGTCGGCGGACGGTCTTCTCATCATGAAAGCCGAAAACGCCGCTTTGCACGGCTATTTTTTGAAACCTGGCGGGTGGGCGGTGGTTAACCGCCCGAAAGACAACACCTGTGATCTGACCCGCTGTACGGTGGATGCTGACGGAATTGCGGTCCATTTGGGCAACCCCAAAGCCGTCAATCTGGTCATGCTGGGGTTCGCCTTAGCCCGGAGTCCGGAGATGTTCTGCCGAGCGGACGACATGCGGCGGATCCTCGAACGTCGATTGACAGGGAACGGCCCCATGCGAACGGCGGCCTTGGATGCCTTTGAAGCCGGATGTACGGCGCCTTCCGGCGAAGACGGATCCAACGTCCAGGATTCATTCCACACACAAGGAGGACAAGAAGATGAGTAGACCCAAAGTGTTATACGTTATAGCAGCATGGACGCTTCTGTTATCGACCGGGTTCTATCCGGTGCAGGATGCGGCGGCCGATCCGATTCAACTCCGATATGCCAATTTCCCCCCCGCTCCGACCTTTCCCTGCGTCCAGATGGAGCGATGGAAGGCCGAGGTGGAAAAACGGACGAACGGCCAGGTTCGGATTCAGACCTTTCCCGGCGGCACCCTTCTCGACGCCAAAGACATGATGGACGGCGTCATCGCCGGCCAGGCGGATATCGGATGTTTTTCCATGGCCTACCAGCCGGGACGTTTCTTTCTGACCAACGCGCTCAGCCTGCCCCTCGACATTCTCAGCGCCAAGGTAGGGAGTCTGGTTCTTTGGGATATCTACCAGGCCTATCAACCCCAATCTTTTGCCAAGGTCAAGGTGCTGACGATGTTTACCACGGCACCCGCCAACATCATGTCCAAAACACCGGTCAGGACCCTTGCGGACCTGAGGGGGCTTGACCTTCGCGCTTCAGGAGGCGCGGCCCAGATCCTCAAGGCTTGGGGGGCGAATCAGGTGGGGATGCCCATGTCCGACACCCCTGAAGCGCTTCAAAAAGGGGTCGTGCAAGGGTTGTTTTCCTCTCTGGAGGTCATGAAGGATCTCAAATTTGCCGAGATCTGTCGGTATGTCACCATGACGGATACCGTGATCTATCCATTTGCCGTGGTCATGAACCTGGATGCGTGGAACGGTCTGCCCGAATCGGTCCGGAATGTGATGGACGATCTGCGGGTTGAGCAGGCCCAATGGACCGGCGATTATATGGATCAGCATGTCGAGGCGGCTCTCAAGTGGTCCCAGGCGGAGCACGGCGTCGAGGTGATTCGTCTGTCCTCGGAGGAAAAGGTTCGGTGGGATGCGCTCCTGGCGCCGATTATCGACAAATGGATCGAAGAGGCAAAGGCTAAGGGACTCCCGGCCGAGGTCATTATTAAGGATATCCGAACGCGGCTGTCCGTGCGTGGCGACCGATAGGTCGACTGCGGTTCGATGAAAGGACGGGGGGTGACACCGCCTCTCGGGTATCGGGATATGATCGATAAACTCTCAACGAGAATCAATCAGGTATTGGTCGCTCTGGGCGGGATCTTTCTTTTGGCGATGGTTTTGCTGACCTGCGGAAACATCCTGCTCCGTATCATATGGGTACCCATACGCGGCACCTTCGAGCTGATGGGCTTTTTCGGGGCTGTCACCGTCAGTTTTGCCCTGGGATACACCCAGATGCGTAAAGGGCATATTGCGGTGGATGTGCTGGTCCGGCGATTTCCGACCCGGATTGCCCGACGACTGGAGGGTATCAACCATCTGGTCTGCGCCCTCTTTTTCGGCGTCGCGACTTGGCAGTTAAGTGAAAAGGGCCAGGTGCTCTTCCGTACGGGGGAGGTGACAGAAACCTTGCGTATTATCTATTATCCCTTCACTTTTGGTGCTGCGCTGGGTTGCGGCGTTTTATCGCTCATTTTGGTTGGGCAGCTGATCAGAGTGTTGATGCCGAAGATGGGAGACGGAGCATGAGCCTTGCAATGACGGGCGTCGTCGGCATAGTTCTGCTGTTGGGCATTCTTTTTTTCCTGGGCATGCCGGTGGGCTTTGCCATGGGAATTGTCGGCTTTTTGGGGTTTTGTCATGTGATCTCCCTTCAAGCCGGACTGAATATGCTGGGATCCGTGGTATGGGACACCTTTTCCAAATATGGGCTCACGGTGATTCCACTTTTCATTTTCATGGGGCAGATCGCTTTTCATTGCGGCGTCAACGAGAAACTCTACAAAGCCGCCTATGCGTGGTTCGGTCATATCCGTGGAGGCATCGCCATGTCGACCATCATGGCCTGTTCCGCTTTTTCGGCCATCTGCGGCTCCAATGTGGCGACGGCGGCCACCATGAGCACCGTGGCCTTGCCCCAGATGAAGAAATATCGGTATCATCCCCAACTGAGCACCGGCGCCGTGGCGTGCGGATCTACCCTTGGGGTGGTGATTCCGCCCAGCGTGGTCCTGATCGTAATCGGACTTTCCACTGAACAATCCATTGCCAAACTCTTTTACGGGAGCATTGGTGCCGGAGTGGTTCTGGCCTTGCTGATGTTGGGAACGGTGGCATTGATCTGCCGGCGTCATCCCGACTGGGGGCCGGTGGGGCCGGCTACCGGATGGCGGGAGAAAATAAGATCACTTGCCGGCGCGCTGGAGATGCTGGTGCTGTTTCTCCTGGTCATGGCAGGACTTTATCTGGGTGTCTTTACACCCGCGGAAGCCGGGGCCGCAGGATCGTTTTTCGCTCTCGTCATCAGTCTTTTTCAGGGTATGTTGACGTGGCGAAAATTTCTCGCCTCGGTGACGGACACCCTCGGGATCTCATGCATGGTCATCACCATCGTCATGGGGGCCGTGATCTTCGGCCGATTTCTGGCGGTGACGCGCATTCCTTACGACATCGCCGGATGGGTTGTATCCCTGCCCGTACCCAAAGCGGGCGTCATGATGATTATTTTTTTCATCTATATCCTTGGGGGCGCGGTCATGGACGCCCTGGCCCTTCTGCTCATCACGATTCCGATATTTTTCCCGGTGGCCGTCGAACTGGGCTATGATCCCATCTGGTTCGGCGTTACCATCACCGTAGTGACGACAATGGGCGCCGTGACGCCTCCCGTGGGAGCGACGACTTACGTGGTGGCGGGAATGGCGGACGGCGTTTATCTCGAGGATGTCTTTCGGGGCATCCTCTATTTTCTTCCCGCGTACCTTCTCTGCATTTTGCTCCTAATGCTCGTTCCCGAAATGGTCACTGTGCTTCCCCGTTTGTTGAGATGATGGCAGAAGAAAGCCGGAGCGAAGCCTCTATCCGCCGATGGAGGACATAGCGTCTCTTACCTTTTCATGTTCGCAGGCGTTGATGCGGTGCTCCATGGGTTTGAATCGAACGGCCCGAAGGAACAGCTTGACAATATCGCCGTCCAGGCACCCCTTCCGGATGGCGCTTTTGAGATCCTCCTGGCGGTCCGAAAGGAGACAGGGGCGCAATTGTCCTCCGGCCGTAAGCCGAAGTCGGTTACAGAGGTGGCAGAAATGGTTGCTGAGCGGCTGAATGATCCCGATTTCTCCTTGGGCTCCCCTGAACTGGTATCGTTCGGCTGGACCATCGTTAAGATCCCTTTGGATCGGTACCAGTTCGCCCAGAGGGTTGATGCGCTCGAGAATTTCAGGTGCAAAAAGACGGACGTTTCGGTCGAGGTGATGGTTTCCAATGGGCATATATTCTATGAATCGTATATGAAAGGGATAGGTGAATGAAAGCTTGGCGATGTTGATGAGTTCATCATCGTTGACGCCTTTCATGGCCACAGTGTTGAATTTGATGGGGGAAAATCCCATTACATGTGCGGCCTCGATGCCTTCCCATACCTGGATAAAATTATCGTATCCCGTGATTTGCTCGAAACGCTTGCGATTCAGGCTGTCAAGACTGATGTTCAATCGTTTGATGCCTGCATCCCGAATCCTGGCGAGATTATCCTTTAAAAGAACGCCATTGGTTGTCAGGGAAATATCTTTCAATCCTTCAATTTTCCCTAATTCCGCGAGAAAATCGTAGACCCCCTTTCGTACCAGGGGCTCCCCCCCGGTGATGCGGATTTTGGTGATGCCAAGCTGGATGCCAATGCGAACGATTCGGAGGATTTCTTCATAGCGTAAGACTTCGGTGTGGGTGAGTCTTGGGATGAGCGCCCGGGGCGGGACACAATACATGCACCGCAAGTTGCATCGGTCGGTGATCGACACTCGAAGATAGGTGAGATTACGGTTGAACGAGTCGATAAGTTTGGGAAGTTTCACAATTCGACGTCCTTTCGTGGTACACTATAAACCTTAAGCATCAGAACTAATAAAGAAAAGATGGCTTATCTATTTATCGTCGGTTTTCAACGAATTCAGGAATACGCCGATGCCGCCCATCCACAACCCCAAGATCATGAGGAACTCGAACGCTGACATGTCGCGCAGCCTGAATTGAATGCTTGCGATGATCCCGAAGAGAAGCATAGCCAAGGTGGTTGCGGCCAAAATCCAACCCAAGGGATTTTTGGCGTTGTAAAAGATCATGCCGATACCGAAAATCATGGGAATCAGTGTCATACCGGTTGTGAGGCGGAATGCGCCGACGGCATAAAGGGTATACCCCAGGTGAAAATGGTGGGTGATCCGCACCGCATCCAGGAACAGGTAGGAACCTCCCACCATCATGGTCATGCCGATAAAAAATTTCCCGATACCGCCGTTGGTCCCCCCTGCACCTCTCAATGTCATGATCGATTTCCTCTATTATAGTGAATGGGTTTTCCAGTGACCCGGGATCGGGTCGAATCTAGAACGAATAGCGCAACGAAAGTAACGCGCCCCTTTGGGTAGGAGAAAATGACAGATCGAGCTTGTAACGGGTGCGAATAGCAGAAATAAATCGTTCGGTCCGGTCCTGGTTGTACTTGTGGGCGCTCGTGATCGAACCGTAAATGTTTCCACTGTAAAACCCTGATTCCACAAGCGCCAGAAGTCCGCCCAGTGCGGGATTGTCGTTTTGGAAGGCCGTGTAAGTTGCCAGCATCATTCCGCTGTTTAGAAAAAACGAGACCAGTGCATCTCGGTACCGTTCGCAGTAAAGGTATCCCAAACCCGGAATTACGGCGAGAGCGCCTGCGAAGCCAGGTTTTTTTTGGGGAATATTCTGATATTCCGCCATGGCGTCAAAGAGCCCTGGGAGGCCATAACGCTCTTGTCGTGCGGCGTCGATCTCACTGAAGGCGAGGGTGGCATTCTTCCAGAGTCCGGCTTCTAAAAGAACCCATCCCATTCGGTATCGAATCTCGTCTTCGATCTGAGGGGAATCGGCCAAGGCGGCAAGATTGTTGAGCGTGTTGACGGCTTGTCCCGTCGCCCCCATGCGAACATAGCATTCGCTGATGCGGTAGTATGCAAGGATAACAGTGTCGGATTCGGATATCGGGCGAGTCCCGTGGCGATCTGCGATCTGGGAGAAGACCTCGACGGCATCCGGGTGTCTTCCGGATTGGAAATGGGCCATCCCGATCTGGTACAGCGCATCCGCTACGCGGTCGTCGTTCGGAAAAAGAAATATAAAGCGCTCATATTCGGTGATGGCCTGGTCGTACGATGCCTTGTCGAATAGGTGATCGGCAAAATCGAACTGGCGGTCAGCGTCTATTTCTATCATCCGACCGGCCGAGACGGGACCGGTCGGGAAGAGCAGAAAACTGGCCATCAGAAGGATTCGAATGACGCACCGAAGATCGAAGAAAGACGGCATCATTTACTGTTGCGTCACCCGGACGACCTCTTCGATGGTGGTTAATCCTTTGAGCACCTTCTGTATGCCGTCCTGCCGAAGCGTGATCATGTCCTTTGCATGGCTTTTGATGACGTTGGAATCAAAGGTTGTCAGAACCACGCTTTTGAGATTTTCATCCATCAGCATGATCTCAATAATGGCCACGCGTCCCTTATACCCCGTATGGAAGCAATTGGGGCATCCCTTGGCCCGGTAAATGGTATGATGATTCAGAAGGGATTTGTCGATACCGATCCCCTCCAACATGATGTCGCTGGGTGTATAAGGCTCCTTACATTCAGGACAAAGGACGCGAACCAGTCGTTGGGCCGCGACGGCGATCACCGATGACGAGATCAGGAAGGGCTCCACGCCGATATCCACGAGCCGGGTAATGGCGCTGGCCGAGTCATTGGTGTGAAGGGTTGAAAAGACGAGGTGACCGGTCAGGGCCGACTGTACGGCGATATTGGCGGTTTCCCGATCCCGGATCTCTCCTACGAGGATCACGTCCGGATCCTGCCGAACGATGGAGCGAAGACCTCGGGCAAAGGTCAGATCGATTTTCGGGTTAACCTGGATCTGGCTGATGCCCCTCAGCTGGTACTCGATGGGGTCTTCAATGGTGATGATATTGATTTCTGGCTTGTTAATGGAGGACAGCACCGCATAGAGGGTGGTGGTCTTGCCGCTGCCGGTGGGCCCGGTAACGAGAATGATGCCGTTGGGCGCCGCCATCAGCCTTTTCAGGAGATCCAGCCGCTCGGGGGATAATCCCAGTTCCGTCAACTCGAGGAGGGACGAAGATTTGTTGAGCAGACGCATGACGACACGCTCGCCAAAGGCCGTGGGGAGCGTCGAGATCCGAACGTCGATATCCTGGTCACCGATTTTGACTTGAAGGCGGCCGTCCTGAGGCAGCCGCTTTTCGGCGATGTTCATGTTGGACATGACCTTGATCCGTGAGATCAGTGCCGCTTGAATGCCTTTGGGAGGCGTCAGTAGATCGTAAAGAATGCCGTCAACTCGATACCGAATCTTGAAACTGTCCTGATAAGGCTCGATGTGAATATCGCTGGCGCGGGCTTTTGCGGCCTGGGATATGACGTGGTTAACCAGCTTGATGATGGGGGCGTCGCTGGTATCGTCCAGAAGGTCTGCGGTATCCTCGATGTTCGAGAGGATGAGGGATTCATTTTCCTCCATGTCCTGAACCAGCTGTTCAGCAGAGTCCCGGCTCAGGTCGTAGGAGATGTTGATGGCTGAAAAAATCGTTTCTCGAGTGGCGAGGACGACCTTGACATGCTGCTTTCCAATGATTCGCATAAGGTCGTCTATGGGTTGAAAACATGTGGGATCGTTCACGGCGATGATCACCGATGGACGATCCCCCGTGTCAATGGCCGCTTTGTCGATCGGTCGTTCCGGCGTTTCGATCTCCAGGGGCACCATAGCGTATTTTTTCAGAAAGTGTATGGGAATGTTCTGAATGACCGTGTTCCGTGAGTTGGCGACGGGAAGGCGCTCTATAAGCGGAAGGTCGTAAATACTACTTAAGGTTTCGAGCCATTGAATTTCCGTCAGCATTTTTTTTTTGATGAGAATCTCTCCTATACTGACGCCTTTTTCCGTTTGGATCAGGCGCACCTCTTCAAGGGCCTCCCTGGAGAGGCCTGTTTTCTCATGAAGAACGTCAAGGAGTGTTTGTTGCATTGATTTATGGGCCTTTGGAACGCTTGGTCGCACAAGCCCATCAGGGTTGGTCGAACAGTTCCGGAAACGAGGGGACAGTATCGTAACCACCTGTTTTTCTTTCATTATAAAGTTTTATTCCACCCTCTTTGTCCACCGCGTTGACCTCGTTCTGCTTCTGCTCCAGAATGACAGCCGCTTCCTCCCGATTTTTGACGACATGGGGGGTGAGAAAGATGAAAAGGTTGGTTTTTTCCCTTCCCCGGTTCATGGATTTGAACGCCCACCCCAGGCCGGGAACATCCCCGAGACATGGGATCTTGCTTTGGGATTCCGAAAAGGTATCGTCAATGAGACCCCCGATGACGATGGTGTTCGTGTCGTGGACAATGACCGTGGTGTTGACCTCCCGTTTGAAGGTAGTGGGGCGCTCGTCGCCGGAGGTGTTCGCGGCTTGGTCCAGCTTGGTGAGAGTCTGTTCGATTTTCATGCGAATGAGCCGGTCCTTGCTGATCTGGGGGGTTACCTTGAGGGTGATCCCCACATCGCGATATTCATAGGTATTATAGGTTTCCGAAGTGGATGTGGTGCCGGTTTTGGTCTGGTAGGGCACGTTTTTCCCGACGTTAATAAAGGCTTCTTCATTATCTGTGGTCAGCAACTGAGGGGTTGAAAGGATGTGGGTGGACGCATCTTTTCGGAAAAACTGCGCAACCGCCCCGATATTCTGGAAGGTCAGACCCCCGATTTCGATGGTTTCCCCGAAAACCCCCATGCTGAATCCCTGAGGCAATCCCACGGTCCCTGCTGCAGCGGCACCCGCGATACCGCCCAGAATGGAATAAGGAGTGTCCCCGCCGCCGGCCCAGCCGCCGCCGACCCAGGCGTCCTTGCCGCTGCCGTACCCCACTTTGCCGCCGGCGATCCACTCTGTCCCGATTCCGAATCCCTTGGTCACGTCTACCTCCATGATCAAGGCCTCAATATAGACCATGGCTCTGGGAATGTCGAGACGTTTGATGATATCCTCGATGACTGCATACTCGTCTTTTTCGGCAGATATGATCAGAGAATTGGTCGGCTTGTCGGAGGTGATCTGAACAGTTTCCGGCACAAGGGGAGATTCCTTTTTACCCGAATCCTTCTGGCCGCTTCCCTTGTCCGACAGTGATTGCAAGGTTTTGGCCAAGTCCTCGGCGGTGGCGTGCTCTAGATAATAGACATGAATGCCTTCGCTGCCGCGGGGGAGTTCCTTGTCCAACCGGCTGATCAGACGCCTGATTTTGACGGTTTCATCTTCGCTTGCCAGAATGATCACCGAGTTGGTGCGCTCGTCGGCCACGAATTTCGCGCTGTCGTCTGGCGAAGATGGCTTTCTGGCGGTTTTTTGGGCCTGAAAGACAGTGGACAATGTTTGGACCATCTTTTCGGCGTCGGCATTTTCAAGGGGAATCACGGAAATTTCCTGGCCTACACCAACGACGTCGATGGTTTTGAGGATATTGATGAGTCGAATGATGTTCGAGTAGACATCCGTGATGATTAGTGTGTTGGTGGGTTGATAGGCCAGGATGACGCTGCTTTTAGACACTAGTGGCGCGAAAAGACGCTTGATATCTTCCGGATCGGCGTATCGAAGGGGGATTAGTTGGGTGACGACTTTGTCCTCCGGTGATCGGATATCGTCCCGGAACAGGGTCTCGATATCACGTGTCCGGGCGTCGGGGGACGGAATAATCTTAGTAATCTCTCCGGATTCAACTGTTGTGTATCCGTGAACCTCCAAGACCGATTCGAAAACCTTGTAAGCCTCCTTGACGGAAATCTTCGAGGGGGAAATAATGGTAACTTTGCCTTTGACGCGTCGATCAACGATGAAATTACGATGGGTCAGCTCGCTAATGAACTTGATGAATACATTGATATCCACATCGTTGAAATCGATGGAGACAAAGCGCTCCTTGTCGTTCTCATTTTCATTCTGCGCGTATACGAACAGCGGACATGCCAGAAAGATCAATACGAGACTGATAATGCAGATCCGTACCCATCGCCTGTTAAGCGTGTCGTAAGATTTCATGGTCAACTTGTTGTGCTCCCCTTCCCGTGGTCATGGCAAGCCAAGCGACCCGAGGATCGCTCGGGTGGTTATTCGATCGTGTATTCAATCTGTTTCGGCCTGCCTCTCCGTCGAACCTGAAGGGTGACATTGGAGGAGGATTTCAATTGGTTGTAAAATTTCAGGGCGTCATCGACGGATTCGATATTCTGACCGTCTACACTGGTAATGATATCGCCGCTACGAAGTCCCAGATGGGTGAAAATCGAGTCCCCCTGAATGCGGGAGATGGTCAAACCATCGGGTCTTCCGTTTCGGAAATGGGGTCGGATCTTGGCTTGGTTCATCAGTCCGCTGAGGTCGTCCATGGCTTCATTGATAGTTTGGCGACTCAAGGATATCTGCTGGGATTCAGTCGTTAAACTCCCGACGATGGCAGGATTCGCCGGGGGACGGAGAAATGTCTTTCCCGCCGGGAATTCGCCCGATCCGGTTTTTTCCATAGCCAGCACCTCGTCCTTGCCGTTCACCGTCAAAACCACCTTTTCCCGAAGGATGCGCTTGATGGTTGCGCCCATGACTGAATCGTTTTCACGGTAGAGGTTTTGAAGACGCTTTTGCTGGTCCTCGATGACCGCATAGGTTTTTTCACCTTCGCCGCTCACGGTTCCCCATAGTTTTAGTTTGAGCTCCGTCTCCTTTAATTCCAAGATATCCGGCTGAGGTGGAGGAGGAGTGGTTGAAGCTTTGTCGATATCCCCGGTTTTGAAAAGGTTTCGTTGTTCAATAGCTATATAGTCACTCAAAGGGCGGAAAGGGGCGGATTCCTGCCAGGACTTCGAACTTTTAGCCGATAGAGGGGTCTGGATCACATCTATCCCGGAGATGGCGCTTTTGTAAAATGCGCTGACCCCAAGGTAGGCCGCTATTGTCACGAAAAGGAGGTTGATCAGCACGGCATAGGATTTTTCAGTCAACGTGATATTCATTCGGATAGATGTGCTGTTTGTCACCGCAGTAAAAATTCAGGTGAGGCTATAGTACCTTTGATGATGAAGGGGAAGGTATTATTGCCGCCGCGATTCTGAAAAAGCATCGATATGGAACTGCCCAAGCCCGAAATAAACGACGGATGCGGTTTAACGGATCCGGAAAGGTCGAGTTCGCTGTCGGGATAGGGTGTTTTTATTCGGATCGTTCCCGATAAATCACTGTTGACTTGGCTACCCTTTGCCGACAGCATTTCGATGCGAAGCGCATAGGCATGGTCCGCTGTCAATTTGGCATTTACCTCGGCAAAAGTCAATTCTTTCAGGCTTGCCCCCGGTATTTCAATGTTCATGCGACAATTCGACGCCGTTAGATTGGCCGTGAATCGACCAACGGCATCGGGCCTTTGGAAGTCGATCATTCCGGATAGGGTTCCTTTGACGTCATGTCGTGAGAGATGTTGGACGGCTGCCACTCGCCCGATTTGAACGTCGGTGATGTCCGCGTGCAACGCCGTCAAACCGCCGTCTCGGTCCAGAATCAGACTTCCTGTCATGCGCCCTTCGTAGCCGCGACCCTGGAGGACAAACGTGGGCGAAGATCCGAATAATGTCCAAATTTCGGGAGTAATCTTGAGTTGTTCCAAGGATATCAGTAGCGGATCTCCTTGGGAAAATACCACCCCGGATGTTTTGATCCCCGGTGGAAAAACCGGGGAGATGCCTTCAATGGTCAGCGTCGATCCAGGTCGGATCTTTTGAAGGACGGACACGATATAAGCTTCAATCGCCTCCGAAGGGAAAAGGTAATAGAGGAAGAAGAGCGAGACGGCCGCTGTGTAAAGGCTGTAGAATATCCATTTTTTGTGTTTTTTAAACATGGAGGTGTCAGGCTTTCTCTTATGCCTCGAAGGTTTCGACCTGAAGGATGACATCGATCATCCCTTCCGTTCCGATCTTGGTGATGGAAATTCGCCGAATAAAGACCATATTCCTGGATGTTTCCACCATGTGAAGGTAGGGGGTCAGCTGCTTGATGCTGATTCCCTGAAGCTTAAGTTCAACCATGGAGAGATTGTATTGGCTGTTTTTCGGGCGTGACTTGGACGGCTTCATATAAGCGATGTTGTCCTTGACCCGGGCTTCGCCGGCCAACTGGTCCAGAAAAGAAAACAGGGTGAACCCTTGGGGCCGATTCGAGAAGTTCTGTTTAAAGCGTTCGTTTTCATTCTTCAAGGACTCATACTCCAGCTTCATAGCCTGCATATCCGCAAGCGCGGCTTGTTTCTGACGCAGTACGGTTTCAAAGCGGGCGCGACGCTCCATGATGGGTGCGATGATGAATTCAACGGCGATAAATACGATGACGAAGGCTGTGGCCGCATAAACGGCGTACCGCTCACGTCTGCTGAGTCGGTTCAGATTCATAGATCCACCTTCATCTTAAAACGTATCCGGTTTTCGTTCTGATCTTTGTTGGTTGAGTTGATAGTCACTTTTTTGAACAGATCGATTTTTTCCAGTCGCGTCTGGATGTCGTCGACGGAATTGAATGTGTCCGTGTTTCCTGAAATCAAGACATCTTCCTGGCTGATCACCATTCGCGTGAATTCGACGTCGACTTCCTCCGGGATATGTTTGCTGATCTCGTCGAGGATATGGATAGTGAGGACATGAGGGGTTGAATCTCCCGGAATAAAGGTCGCTCGACGCAGGTCTTCCATGGCGATTTTCATCTGGTGGACTGGATCTACAACTCTCTGAATTTCAGGAAAAGTCGATCGGAAGATGGCGGTGATCTGTCGATTGATCCGTTCGGTTTTTCGATTCAATGTGTAAGTATCGATAAAGATGTTGAGTCCGAGAAGGCAGAGAAGGATAGCGGTAAAGACTCCCAGCCGAATCAGGTTGCTTTTGTAGGCGGCCCAGTTTCGTTTCGCGGCAAAGGGGCCTCTGCGGAAATTAAGGTGCCTTTTCCCTTCGATCAGGGCCATTGCCAGGGATAGGGCATTGTCCACCTCCCCGGGTTTCCAGTTCTCCTCCATCGCGATTTTGATTTTTCCCTTGGCGTTCCGGATCAGGTCGACAGGCACAACCGGAAGCGCAAGCGTCTTTTCCAAAACGCTTTTAATGCTTTCCGCTTGGCCGTTCACCCCCCAGCCCGTCAGAAAAGCCTTTTCAGGGGTAAGGGACTGTTGGGAGGTATTTTCGAACCCCAGCAGGGTTTGTCGGATTCTCGCGTCGAGCCTGTTGCTTCCGTTTCTGTTGGTGAAGGATGGAATGGATCGGATTAGGCTGATCTGGCCGGAAGCAATGAAAAAAAGTGTTTCCCGATCCCGACCGATATCGACAAGAATCCAATTCTGGGGTGGGCTAGCGAAACGGTTTATACAGCAGGCCATTGAATAACCACCCGGGGTGAGGATCTGGGGATTGATACCGGCGCTCGTGAAGATATCAAGGTAGACTTTAATGGTTGATTTTAGAGCGGCGACGGCGATGATATCAGTTTCCTCTGCTTGCCCGGGGACCTGAATCGCCTGAAAATCGATTACCAGGCTTTCCAAGGGAAAAGGGATCGTCGGTTCAAGCTCGAAGGGAAGGACCTGATCTATTTTCCTTTCACCCTTGAAGGGCACCCTTAGGTTTCTAAAAAAGAATTCGTCGGCAGGGATAGCGGCAATGCAATAAGCTTGTTTAATGTCCATACTGTCTTGAATTGCTTCGATGGCGGATCTAAAGCCGGCGGCTCGGTCTTTGGCATCGGGTATGGGGACGGTCAAATAGCGTTCTACCTGAATTTCTCGCAGACTGCTGGATACGAGGACAGCAGATACCTTGTCATATCGGACGTCAAGCCCGAGGAATTTTCTACTCATCTTTTCCTACCCGCCACCGCAGGATCCTGCAAGTCCATTTTCCGGTCTTTTTTTCCTGCTCCCGATGAATAACAGCGGTCACGGTTTCCTGGGTGCCATTCAGTTTTGCCGTGGATTGAATACGGAAGACGTCGCTGGAATTCCGAATGAGCTTGGGATCAATGGTGAAATCACTGGGAATTTCCGGGACGTTTTTGTACCAACCATCTCCGGAGAGATCATGGACGAAGGTTTCCCCGTCCTTTTCGTTGCGATAGTCAAAAATAGCCTGGGCATAATCGATGTTTTCCGACGGTATCATGGCGATAAGCACGGAAAGATCGGCGGTGTTGATGTTAATGCGTCCCTCATATGTAAAATTTTTTCCGTCGACCTCCTGGGACGACTGGGTCATGCCGTAAACCGTCACGAAGGTTTCCAGTCCCGACAGGTTTGTCCCACGAAACAACTCCGGCGTGATTCCCTTAACCCGGGTGAGCTCGTTCATATCCGTAAAAGGCCCGTTGGCGGGTTGGTATGGCGGCTCGAGTGTCTGATAGTACTCGGCCTCGGCGCCGTTGAGGCCGGTTGTGGCATCATCGTCTCCCGAGTCGAGCCAGTCCTTGATTGAATTGATAATGTCCGTTGTTTCGAGATCGTTGAACACGTCTTCGTCCTGGGCGATTAGAAGCCGGGTGAAGCGGTCCCACATGATCTTCTGGGATTCGTTGAAGTGTCGCCCCTTGGGGTAGTCGACCAGCGCATTTATCTGTATTCTCCCGAGTTCGTCGGTGATGGTGACGGTGATCTGGCCGTCCTCAAAAGGGATGTCCGCGATTACTTCGTTGATTTTTTCCGGATTCGCCCAGTCCTCTTGAATGGAATCGATGGTGGATTCGCTTTTGTCCTTGACAAGCATGGCCATGGCAGCGTGGATGCCCGATGATGCCATGAGGGAGAGGGTCGATCGGTCCCGTGTCGCCGCAGCGGAAACGACCGCTGCCCGCACCCGTCGATTGAGTTCCAAGCCTCCCGCTATCAAAACGATGATGACCGAGATCGTTACCAGAAGCGCCATGCCTTGGGTATTTTTGAGGATGCTGCCTGCCATTGACTTCCTTATTGTCGGATCTGCCCGATCGTCCGCTCAAACCTTATCCTGGAGACGATGGCATCATTCCCGCGGCTCTCTAACTACAAAAAATTCTATCATTGTTTCAAAAAAAAAGGAAACGTTATCATTGCCGATCTCGCCTTTGATCCTGACTGCCGTCGGGGTAGCGTAACGAAACTGTCGAGATTCGGAATCCCATGCTTCATGCTCGGTTCCTTCATGGTCATAGTAAATAAATTTCAAGGACTTAAGGTTTTCGATCAGAACGGGATCATTTCCAGTATTCTCCACATCCGGAAAGGGCGACAGATGATCCGCCCGTTTGAGTACGTGGCGATCGTCTTCGAGAATCTGGACATAATAAACGATCTGGGCAATGCCCCCGGTGCGGTCCTTTCCCATGGGCATGTGGGCGAAGGAGGTGAAGCGCAGCCGTCCGAAGCCGTCGCTTCCCAGGGAACCTTGATCTCCGATAATCCGGTAGGGGTCGGGCGGATCATCCCCTTTCGGGGGCTGATATCCAGGTGGGAGCGCCACGCATGCGGATCTGATGTCGGCGGCCATTCGATCCAAGGCGCTGCCGATCATCTCATAGGATGTCATGCCGGAATGGATCCTGTCAGTCGTGGAAAAGACAGCGCGGTAGGAACCGAAAATGGTTGTGACGATCACGCTGAATATAAAGGTGGCGATCAGAATCTCGAAGAGAGTGAACCCGCTGTGGTGAAACCGATCTTTCATGGTCTCGGCCATTGCGCTATCCCCTGTCCGGTATCGTTCGATAGGTTTTGATGCGATAGGCCGATTCGTTTTCGTTGAGGAAGATGACGATTTCGACCATTTTGAGGTTGTTCGCCGATTCACCCAGGTATTCAGATACAATATCCTCGACCGTGACCTGCCAGGTGTATCCGGGATAATCCATACCAAAATCACCGCTTCCGGAATTCCGACTGTCCGGATCAATGGTGATGGCAGCCAAGCGGGTTTGAGCCAGCAGCGGAGCTAATGAGTAAAATCGAACGGCACCGCTCATGGATATGGTCTGGGCGTGCAAGCGATACACGGCGAGCAATACGATGGCCATGATAGCCATGGCTGCAATGACCTCGAGAAGCGTGAACCCTCGCGTGCGGCTTGGTCCTGATGGAGTTGACTGTTCAGTTTTTAAATTCCACATAGGTGTCGTAAATCTTGATATCCGCCAGAAACGGCTCGATTAGCAAAGTCCGCTGTCGATCGTTTTTTTCCTGGAAATGAATCATGACCCTGTCTGAATAGCCTTTAGGATAAAATCGCACCTCCGCCTGGCCAAAGGAAACCTTTTCACCGTCCGGAAATTCCACGTCTAATATTTCCATCTGGTCGGGGAATTCATATGCTTGTTGCCGAGCGTCCTCCGCCGTCTCCTCGTTCATGGTCTCATTGGTGACCCACATGGTCCCGGTGTTCATCTCCACATGGAGGGTATGGATCGTCAGATGCTTGACCGCATCCTGACGGAGCATTTTGACTGTATAAATCACCCATCTTACCGATTTTTCGCTGTCATCCCGCAGAACCGACCCTTGAAATCGCGGAAATGAGAAAAAGAGAAGAATGCTAATGAGGGCAATGACGACGATCAGTTCAATAAGCGTAAAGCCTTGCTCTGATAGCACAGGTCGCACAAAATAGCACCTTCCCGACCCCGAGGCTATTCGATCTCCCAATTGTTGATGTCCTTGTCTTCTCCTTCGCCTTCGGGCACGCCGTCCGCGCCATAGGAAGTGATGTCGTACTCACCGTTGACCCCAGGGCTGAGATAGATGAAATCGTTCCCCCACGGATCGGCGGGCACCTTTCCTTTTTCTAGATATCCGCCACTTTTCCAGTTTTTCGGCACATTGCCGGTTTCCGGCGGCTCCACCAGGGCCTGCAACCCCTGTTCCGTTGTCGGATAAAAACCGTTGTCCAGTTTGTAGAGCTTTAAGGCTGTTTCGAGGCTTTCTATCTGAATTCGGGCTTTCATCTGTTTGGCCTCACCCGGTCGGCTCATGATTCTGGGTACGATCAGTCCGGCCAGAATTCCCAGAATAACAATGACAACCATCAGTTCAATGAGCGTGAACCCTTTGATTTCAAATGTTTTTTTAAAAAAATGTGTGTGCATTCGTCCTCCGTTTTCACAGATTCGGTTCGAGAAGTCGTTTCAGGATATATTTACAAGATATCATTGTCCCATCGTCGTTACGGGGTGCTTTGATCCATAATATCGCCATATTGTTTGTCTATCGGATCAATTCGTTCATTTCAAAAATTGGCAGGCATATTGACAGCACGATAAACCCCACGATCACGGCCATGAAAAGGATCATGACAGGTTCTAAAAGGGCGGTCAAACTCATGACCGTGGCCTCAACCTCGTTTTCGTAGACGTCGGCGACTTTGTTCAGCATGGCCTCCAACTCACCGCTTTGCTCTCCCACGATGATCATCTGTATGGAAAGGCCCGGAAAAAGGGTAGTCGCAGCGAGGGATGCACCGAGTCCCTGTCCCTTTCCAACCGCCTCTGCCGAACGGGATATGGCTTGAGAGAGCAATACATTGCCGACGATATTCTCGACAATGCCCAGTGCGGATAGCATGGTGACGCCGTTCTCAAGAAGCGATCCCATGGTCCTCGCGAACCGAGCCACGGCCATTTTCTTGAGGAGGATTCCGATGGCGGGCATGTTCAAAAGGGTACGATCCCAGTTGTAGCGACCTTTTTCGGTCTTTTTGATACGGAGGCTCGCCGCGACGGTACCCAAAAGCAAGCCGCCGATGATCCACCAGTAGGTGGTACAAAATTTGCTGATGGCGATAAGAACCTGAGTCGGGGCTGGCAGGGCCTTTCCCATATCTGAAAAGATCGAGGCGATGCTGGGTACGATGAAGGTCAGAAGAAAGAATAAGACTATCACTCCGATAACGGCCATGAGGATTGGATATGCCAAAGCGGACTTAATGCGGCTGTTCAAGGCCTGCTGCTTTTCTGTAATATCGGCCAGGCGGTCCAGTACGATTTCGAGCGTTCCCGAAGACTCTCCAGCCCGAACCATATTGATGTAGACCGGAGAAAAGATGCCTGAATAGGCGGAAAGCGCAGCGGCAAAACTGTTTCCCTCGACGATGGCATCCTTGACCTGGGCGAGAACACGCTTGAAGCCCTGGGATTTGGTATATGGAATCAGGGTATCCAGGGCGGAAACCAAGGGAAAACCGGCGCCAACAAGGGTTGACAGCTGCCGTGTCATCATGCAAATTTCGGAAGGCGTTACCCGGGCGAAGGATCTGGAAAATCCGGATAACCAAGAAGCCTTTTCGACAGAGGTTTCATGGGTTTCTTTGATGGATACGGGATATATCCTGGACCCTCGCAGCTTTTGCCGGGCTGATTGGGCGCTTTCAGCATCAATGATACCTGAAATTGTTTTGCCTTTGGTGTTTAAGGCGGTATATTCGTAGACCGGCATATTGGATATTCCTCAAAGAACCATGACGATTCGGGATTCCTTATAGTTCGACGAGTTGAATCGCATACTCTTTAATTGTATACCATATCCACATTGAGGCGGCTTTTCAAGGAATTTTGTCACCGGGAATGGCTGAGGCATTTCGGATAACCGCCTGGCCGATACCGCACTGAATGGCGATGGTGGATGTGAAAAAATCTTGCGAGCTGAATGCTGAAAAAGTTACATAAAAAAAGGGCCGTCATTGCGGCCCTCCTTTTTGTGCATCATGTGCTGGTCGGGGCGAGAGGATTTGAACCTCCGACCCCTTGAACCCCATTCAAGTGCGCTACCAGTCTGCGCTACGCCCCGACGCGTTGGGGTAATTACTATGAATGATTATCAGTGTCAATAGGAAATGTGAACTTTATGACGGATGTCGTTTGCCGAAGAACCATCGTGCCGCAGCGTCTCGTGCCGGGAGATCCTATCGGTATCGTCGCACCTTCGAGCGCTTTTGAGGAGCATACATTTCAGCGGGGAATTGAAACGATTCGCGAGATGGGGTTTTCACCTGTGATTCCAGAAGCGCTTTTTCTCAAAAAAAGATATCTTGCTGGCACGGATGACCATCGAGCAAGGTTAATCAACCGGATGTTTGCCGATGACGACATTAAGGCGATTTTCTGTGCCAGGGGGGGATACGGTGCGGGTCGTCTCTTGCCCTATCTCGACTGGGAGATCATCTGCGCCCATCCAAAAATTTTCGTGGGGTTTAGTGATGTCTCCGTGCTGCTCTCGGCATTCTACGCCCGGTGCCGCATGGTGACCTTCCACGGTCCGGTGGTCACGTCGCTGGCCGATGCCGACCGGGAGACGAAAATCATGTTGAAAACTGTCATGTCATCCGGTGTTCCCATAATCCATAATCTTCCTCGTCCGATCGTCATCCGACCGGGCGTTGCGAGAGGGGTAGTCCTAGGCGGCAACCTCTGTACGCTATGTCACCTCGCGGGGACCGCCTTTGAACCCGAGATAGCGGGACGGATTCTGTTTCTGGAAGAATGTGGGGAGCCGGCTTACAAAATAGACCGTATGCTGAATCACCTGAAGATGTGCGGTTGGTTAGACGACATTGCTGGACTCATGATCGGTGCCTTCGAGCGGTGCGGCAGCGAGGATATCATCTTCCAAATTATCGAGGAGACTGTGGCGAACGCTTCGTTCCCTGTCATGGGGGGGTTCGAGATCGGGCACGGTAGGCGGAATCGGGTCCTTCCCATCGGGATCGAGGCGATCCTCGACACAACCCTTGGACGCCTGTTGTTTTGTAGCTCGGCCACGTCTCCTCCTGAGGAAAGAGCCGGAAAATGAACATCGTACATCGTCAGATGAAGGCCGGTCTGACAGCGAGGGCCTTTCCCGGAGCAGTTCTCCTGGTGGCCGAGGAAGAACGCGTTCTGTTTTATCGCGCTTATGGTGTTGCGAATATCTTTTCGTGTGATCCTGTAAAAATCGATACGGTTTTCGATCTGGCCTCCCTGACCAAATCTCTTGCAACAGCCACTGCCGTCATGAAACTGCTGGAAAGGGACGGGGTGGCACTTGACAGCCCTATATCTGCGATTCTGCCTGAATTTGCGCAGACCGACAAGAGCGGGATTACCATCTTCCAATTGCTGACCCACACCTCCGGACTTCCGGCGTATCGGCCCTATTATCGTGTGCTGCGGCATTTGCCGTCGAGTGCCCGAAAGTCCGCATTGAGACGGCTCTTGCAGGCCCAACCCTTGGTTGACAGGCCAGGAAGGCAAACGGTTTACAGCGATCTTGGATATATGATTCTGGAGTGGCTGATCGAACGTGTCGCGCAAACATCTTTGGACGGCTATCTCGAGGCGGCGATATATGACCCTTTGGCTGTCGACACTCTCTTTTTCCCGGGGAAAGATCTGATTCCATTCCCGAAAACTGTGGCGGCGACGGAGTACTGCCCGTGGCGTAACGTCCTGCTCGTAGGGCGGGTTCATGATGACAACGCTGACGTGGTCGGTGGCGTTTGTGGCCACGCTGGGCTTTTCGGCACGGCTCGGGGAATCCATCAGCTATTGTCCCATATGCTTGGCGTCTATCATGGAAAGATTCCGCTTGGGATGTTTCGAAGAGATTTGGTAAGATCGTTTCTCTCGCCCTGCAGCTTTTCGGGGAGACCGCCGGGGTTCGATCGTCCCGAAGGTCTGTTTTCCAGTGCCGGCCGATATTTTTCGCCGAATACCATTGGGCACCTCGGGTTTACGGGGACCTCTTTTTGGATGGATCTGGATCGCCGGGCTATCGTTGTCCTTTTGACCAATCGGGTGCATCCTTCCCGCGGCAATATGGGCATCAGGGCATTCAGGCCACTGTTGCATGACATCGTGATGAAAACGTATTTCCACTGCGGCGGCGCAATAAGGCCCTTACAAAAATAGACTTGTAATGGCAGCATAATTTTGATAGTAATACCTATTTTGGAGTTTACGGATTCACCGAAAGCTAATATCGAGTTGGATATGGGGTAAAATGGGTCTTTTTTTCGATGCTTTGTTGGGTATTTTCTCAAGTGATCTTGCCATTGACTTGGGAACTGCCAATACACTGGTTTACGTTAAGGGGAAAGGTATCGTGCTGAGCGAGCCTTCCGTGGTTGCCGTGCGAACGGACAATCGGATGAAAAACCGTGTCTTGGCGGTGGGCTTGGAGGCCAAAAATATGCTGGGACGGACCCCGGGAAACATCGTGGCGATCCGACCTATGCGAGACGGCGTGATCGCCGATTTCGAGGTGACCGAGGCCATGATCCGTCATTTTATTCACAAGGTCCACAATCGACGGACCTTTGTGAGGCCCAGGATCATCATTGCCGTTCCCTCGGGTATCACTCAGGTGGAAAAACGCGCCGTCAAAGAATCTGCAGAATCTGCTGGTGCCCGTGAGGTCTTTCTCATCGAGGAGCCCATGGCAGCCGCTATCGGGGCAGGACTGCCCATCACCGAGCCGACATGCAACATGGTGGTCGACATTGGCGGCGGCACCACCGAGGTGGCCGTGATTTCTCTTGCCGGAATTGTTTACAGCCGTTCCATACGGGTGGCGGGAGACAAGATGGATGCCGCCATCATTCAATATATCAAGCGCAAATACAATTTGCTCATTGGAGAGCGGACTGCTGAAACCGTAAAGACGACCATTGGAAACGCTTACCCGGATCCCAATGATATTGAAACGATGGAAATCAAGGGACGGGATCTTGTCACCGGCGTTCCAAAGATTCTGACCATCAACACTGAAGAGATCCGGGTGGCTATTTCTGAACAGATCGACGCCATTGTCGAAACGGTCAAGATTGCTTTGGAACAGACACCCCCCGAACTATCGGCGGATATTGTCGACAGGGGTATCGTTTTGACCGGTGGGGGCGGGCAGTTGAAGAATCTCGACAAACTTCTCCGGGAAGAGACGGGGCTCCCCATTACTGTCACTGACGATCCCCTCTCTACTGTGGCCCTCGGTTCGGGGAAGGCTCTCGACAGCATCGAAATTCTAAAGCAAGTCGTCATCATCTAATGGTATGTTTTCTAAAAAAACGGTGGTCATCGGCGGAATTGCTCTCATTTTTATCCTCAATGTATTACTGCTCTCGTTTTCGATCCGTAACCGTCATTCCTCTTACGGAACGGAACAAACTACTATCTCAATTACCGGACCGTTTCAGAATGTCATCAGTTTTGCCATTCGCTTTATAAAACAGATCTGGTTCCGCTATTTTTTGCTGATTTCAGTAGCGGAAGAAAATGATCGCCTCAAAGCTGCCTTGAGCCGTGTGCTCGATAGATCCAACCGGTGTGATGAAATAGAGTTGGCCAACAACCGTCTTCGCATGCTGTTGGGCTTTCAGGAAATTATGTCGCAGAAAGTTGTGGCAGGGGAGATCATCGGCAAGGATCCGTCCCCTTGGTTCAGGAGCATCATTATCAATAAAGGTAAACGGGACGGGTTGCGGTCCTCTCTGCCAGTCATCGTTCCCGAGGGTGTGGTGGGGATCGTCACCGATGTTTCCGAGCGTTATGCCAAAGTCCTGATGTTGATCGACCAGAACAGCGCCGTTGACGCCCTAATCCAGCGGAATCGTGCAAGAGGCTTGGTCAGGGGAGAGGCCAAGGATATATGCTCTCTGGAATATGTGCTCTATCGCCATGATCTCAGGGAGGGAGACATTGTCGTGACATCCGGGCTGGAAGGGGTGTTCCCCAAAGGGCTTCGCATCGGGACCATTTCCCAGGTGACCAAAAAGAATTCAGGAATTTTTCAAGAGGTCGCTGTTGAGCCTTTTGTAGATTTCGAAACCATCGAGGAGGTGCTTGTCATTTTGTCTCCGCCCTCGTACGAATCGTTTTATGGAAAATGAACTACGGCTTTTATCTGTTTGTCTGCCTGTTCTTGACGATCTTCCAGACAGCTGTCATTTTAGAGGTGTTGCCTTCGTACCAATGTTACGACCTGTTTATCCCCTATATCATCTATCTTGGGATGATGCGACCATTTTCCGAGGTGTTTCCTTTTGTTATTGTCAGTGGGGTGATCGTGGACAGTCTGTCCGCAGGCCCGTTGGGTTTATATTCAACTAGTTATTTTTGGATATTTGTTCTGACAAGGTATGTCAGCGGTGTGCTCGTGGTAGGCCACTGGATGTGCCTGCCGTTTGCAACGGCAGCCGGGGTGTTAATCGAAAATTTCGTTATTTTGGGTATTTGTGTTCTTTTAAATCGAAAATTTCAGGTACCTAAAACTTCGGTTCGCATCGTTGCAGAGCAGGCGAGCTGGGCCGCTGCCAGCGGTGTCTTCATTTTCATGGGAATCAAAATCGCGCACAGACAGTGGCATGAGTGGTTTGGAAATGAGCCCTTTGATAAAAAAGAGGGGTAGATCTTTTCTGGCCCCATGATTTTTTGATACGATTGATGCGACTAACGTTTAAATCTGTTGGTAGCGAGTGGTACAAACATCGCCTGACCTTTGCTGCTGCGATGATACTTCTCGCATTTATGATTCTTTTCGGTCGTCTGTTTTACCTCCAAGTGGTCGAGGGAGAGGAGTTCAGGCGGCTATCTCAGAACAATTGTATTCGCCTGAGGGGAATCAGCCCCGCAAGGGGGATTATATCTGACTGCAATGGGACGATTCTAGTCGACAACCGGCCCTCTTTTAACCTGAGCATCATTCCCAGGGATGCGAAGCCGAAGGCGGAGACCTTGGAAAGACTCTTGCAGTATGTACATATTCCGGAGGAGACGATTGCGGCCGTAATCGACGGGAAAAACGGGACGGCGGCCTATAACCCCGTTCTGCTGAAGAAGGACATGAACCGCGATGAACTCGCGGCGGTCGAGGTCCACAAATTTGACCTGCCCGGAATCGTCGTGGATATTCAACCCAAACGTCATTACATATCCCGCCATGCTGCGCATCTGATTGGATATTTAGGGGAAATTAGCCCTGATGAGCTGAAAAGCGGCAAGTTTCCGGACAGCAGGAGCGGAGACTATGTGGGTAAGTACGGCGTCGAAAAAGCCGCCGAGAAATATCTCAAGGGAAAAGCAGGCGGAAAGCAGGTCGAAGTCAATGCCACGGGTCAGGTGGTTCGAACACTGCTGACTGTCGATCCGGTTTCGGGCGATAACGTATGGCTGACCATCGACATTGAACTCCAAAAAAAGGCCGAGGCGCTCATGGATGGTCTGGTGGGGGCCCTCGTGGCCGTCCGACCAGATTCCGGCGAAATTCTGGCCATGGTCAGCAGCCCGTCCTTCGATCAGAACGGTTTTGTGGACGGCATGTCCCATGGAGAATGGCGGGATCTGGTTTCCAATCCCTTTTACCCCCTGCAGAACAAGGCGGTCAGCGGCGAATATCCGCCAGCGTCCACTTACAAAATTGTCACTGCAATGGCCGGGTTGGAAGAAGGCGTTATCGACGCTCACACCACCTTCTTTTGCCCTGGATATTACCAATTTGGAGACCGGATTTTCCGATGCTGGCGCAAAGGCGGGCACGGCACCGTCAATGTTCAGAAGGCCCTGGCCGTCTCATGCGACGTCTTCTTTTATCAGACAGGCCAAAGGCTTGGTGTCGACCGCCTTGCCCGCTATGCCGAGGCCTGCGGGCTTGGTCAGCCCACGGGGGTGGCTTTGAGCCATGAGTCATCGGGTCTGATCCCTACGTCTGCCTGGAAAAAAAAAAGGTTTGGCGTCTCATGGCAAAAAGGGGAAACCTTGTCTATCGCTATTGGACAGGGGTATAATCTTGCCACACCACTGCAAATGGCAGTATTGACCGCGGCCGTCGCCAACGGAGGAACTTTGTATCGCCCTCAGATCATCAGAAAAAGGGAGAATGCTCTTGGTGAAATCGTCTATGAATGCGAGAAAGAAGTGGTCCGACGGCTGCCAGTCGGTTCCAAGACGCTTGAAATCATAAAAAAAGGCCTCTGGGATGTGGTTAACAGCCCCCGCGGAACGGCGCGGCTTGCGCGCATTGATGGGATCGACATCAGCGGAAAAACCGGAACAGCCCAAGTGTTCAGCCGGAAAAATGAGGATACCTCATGGAAAGAGATCACTTTGGATCACCTTAAACCTCATGCCTGGTTCATCGCCTATGGCGTCCGGCATCTGGATCAAATCGCTGTTTCTGTCATTGTAGAGCATGGAGAACATGGATCGAGTACGGCGGCACCTATCGCGAGAGAGGTTATCCGAGCCTATTTCAATCAGCCCTCGAAGGCTATTTCTTCTTCTCTGGGCAGGTGAGGCGAGCCTCTGGAAAGGAATGAACATTACAGCCCATGATGGTTGATCGCCGACTGATTCAGCATTTTGATTGGGGGCTTCTTTTTCTGACGTTGACCATTTGCGCCATAGGGCTTCTGGCGCTGCATAGTGCCGTTTCGGCCGACCTTGACGGTGCTGGGCGCTCTTTCTTTTTCAAGCAGATGATTTGGTACGGCGCTGGTTTCGTCGCAATAGGGGTCGTTATTGTGGTCGACTACCGGAACATCGATCGATGGTCTTATATCATCTATGGCGGGGTCATCGTAATGCTTATCGGTGTGCTGGTTTTCGGCAAAATTGCCGGCGGCTCGAGGCGGTGGTTGGTTTTAGGGCCGGTTACCATACAGCCGTCGGAGTTGGCCAAACTTGCTGTGATGATCATCCTAGCAAGGTATTTTTCTCGACGGGTGAAACCACAGGGGTTTTCGCTTTGGGAATTGGCGTATCCTTCCATGTTCGTTCTCCTTCCATTTTTTCTGATCGTCAACCAACCTGATCTCGGTACGGGACTCACGATTATCCTCATTTCAGGCTCAATGGCTCTTTTTGTCAAGATTGAACGGCGCACATTCATTTTTTTGGGAATGCTTGGTTCAATTATCATGCCGATTGTCTGGTTTTTTTTGAAGGAATACCAGCAACAGCGCATATTGACCTTTTTGAACCCGAACCGCGATCCGTTAGGTGCGGGATACCATATTATACAGTCTAAGATCGCTATCGGATCGGGAATGATGCTGGGCAAAGGGTTTTTAAAAGGGACCCAGAATACCCTATCCTTTTTGCCTGAACAGCACACCGATTTTATCTTCTCGGTTATGGCTGAGGAGTGGGGTTTCATTGGCGCGTCCTTGACCATCTTCATATTTTTGGCAGTAATCATTTTAGGGCTCAATATCGCCTATCGCTGTAAGGATCCATTTGGCACCATCCTTTCTTTTGGGGTTGTTGCTCTCATTTTTTGGCAGACATTTATCAATTTGGGAATGGTAATGGGGCTTCTGCCGGTGGTCGGCATGCCGCTTCCCCTCATCAGCTACGGCGGATCATCAGTGCTTACGATCATGATCTGCATTGGCATCCTAATGAATGTTGGAATGAGACAATTCCCGTCGGATTAATCTCGAGCAACATCGCCTTCGGTAAGCCCGAGCGACGATAATCGATAGAATCCCTGTTTTTAAAGAGGATAAGATGCCTGTCTGATGCCCGTATAATAAGAAGCATGTTGCAAAAAACCTTTGACAAATTCATCGGCCTGATGTTACAAAACCCGCAATTTTGGGTCGGGTCGGAATATTTTAATTTTAATAGTAATTTGTAAACAGTATTTTGATGGGGGAGTGGAAATGATAAGCGTAGATAGTTCGGTCTTCATACAAATCGTCAATTTTCTGTTTCTGATCTGGATACTCAATAAAATTCTATATCGCCCCATCCGGGATATTTTAGCAAAACGAAAAGACCGTGTCACAGGAATGGAGGAGGGTATCCAGACCTGCCTCAAGGAAGCAGAGGAAAAAAATATCCTTTTCTCTGAAGGCATTCGCTCGGCAAGGTCAACAGGCGCCAAACAAAAAGAAAAGCTGATCCAGGAAGCCGAAGACGAAGAAAAAGCGATTGTCAAGCAAATCAACGAAAAGGCCCAGGTGGAACTATCGAAGGTTCGAGAAAAGATTGCGAAAGATGCAGCAGAGGTTCGGCAATCTCTTCTGCAAGAGGTTGATAAATTTGCAAATGACATTGGCGAAAAGATTTTAGGGAGGGCTGTTTGATGAAAAAACCTGGTGTGTTCGGAATGTGCCGTTGGATATCGGGGAAGGCAGTGATCGTGCTTTTCCTGGCGGTGCTTCTGGTGTTTTGCTATGGTAGTGGAACTTATGCCGCGACTGATGGACATGGTGATGGCGGACAGTTGACCCATGAGGCGAAGGCCGACACCCACGACGCGGTAGAAGGGGCTGGGCACGGTCCTGATGCCGATGGGCATGGAGGGGCAGTCAAAACTTGGGTTTCCACGGATACCTATCGCGTAATGAATTTCGCCATATTGGCGATAGCCCTCTTTTTTATACTGCGAAAACCTGTAGCCAAGGCGTTGAATGCTCGGATCGACGGCATCAAAGAGCAGCTGAATGAACTCGAGGCAAAAAAACAGAAGGCGCTCGATGAGTTGGCGACATACAATGCGAAAATTGCGGATCTTGAGCGTGAATCAGAAAGCATTATCGCGCAGTACGAAAAACAAGGTGTGGAGGCGAAGGCGCGCATTTTGAAGGAGGCCGAAGCGGCCGCTGAAAAGCTCGAGGAACAGGCAAAACGGAATATCGAGCATGAGTTCAAGCAGGCGCAACTGCGCCTCCAGAAAGAGATACTGGAGAAGGCGCTGGTCAAGGCGGAGGGTTTGCTGAAAGCAAGAATAACGGATCAAGACCAGGAAAGACTTGTTGATGAATACTTAGAGAAGGTGGTGGCATAGTGAAAAATTTGGCTGTAGCACGGCGTTATGCCAAGGCACTTCTGCTGATAGGTAAAGAAGACGGTCAAGCTGAGCTATACCGGGAGCAGCTTGGTGAATTCTCAAGTTTGATTTCCCAGAACAAAGAACTCGGGCAGGCGTTCACGAATCCCCTCTATGACACCACGGGACGCAAGGGGGTGCTTCTCTCAGTGATCGAGTTGTTGGGGTTGTCAGGGGTTGTGAAAGCGTTTTTGCTCTTGCTGTTTGATAAGGGGCGGATTGGATTCCTCGACGTCATAAACGATTTTTATCAAAAATTGGTGGACGAGCATAAGGGTATCGCGTTAGCCAGCCTGGTTTCAGCGGCGGAGCTTTCATCCGAGGCGATTGAAAAAATTCGCGAGTCCCTGTCCAAGGTGACCGGTAAAGAGGTTAAACTTGAAGTAAAGCAAGACCCCGAGCTCATAGGCGGCGTTGTCACCAGAATCGGGGATCTTGTTTTAGACGGCAGTGTCAGGACACAGTTGCTTAATATGAGAGAATCTTTAAAAAGGGGTGAGAGTGTCTAATGGAATTAAGAGCTGAAGAAATTAGTCAGATTATCAAAGAGCAGATCACGGATTATGACAAAAAAGTCGAACTGAGCGAAACCGGCGTTGTCTTATCCGTGGGGGACGGTATCGCCCGTGTTTATGGTCTTGAGAAAGTGATGGCCCTGGAATTGGTCGAGTTTACTGGCGGCGTTCTGGGGTTGGTTCTGAACCTTGAAGAAGACAACGTGGGTATTGCCATTATGGGGGATGATACCCACATCAAAGAAGGGGATATCGTCAAGCGTACCGGTCGTATCGCCGAGGTTCCCGTCGGCGAAGCCGTCCTCGGGCGCGTTGTGACGGCAACCGGCGAGCCTATCGATGGCAAAGGACCGATCGATGCCAATGAGTTCCGCCGTGTCGAAATGGTCGCTCCGGGCGTTATTGCCAGGAAGAGTGTTCATGAGCCCTGCTATACCGGCTTGAAGGCGATTGATGCCATGACGCCTGTCGGCCGCGGCCAACGCGAACTCATCATTGGCGACCGTCAGATCGGCAAGACCGCTGTGGCGGTCGACGCCATTCTTGCTCAGAAGGATACTGACGTCTATTGCATCTACGTCGCCTGCGGTCAGAAAAAATCGACGGTTGCCCAGGTTGTTGCGGTCCTCGAAAAGCACGGTGCCATGGAATATACCACCGTTGTCGCCGCATGCGCTAGCGATCCTGCAACCCTTCAGTTTGTCGCACCTTATGCGGGGTGCGCCATGGGTGAGTACTTCCGGGATAACGGGAAGCACGCCCTCATCATCTATGACGACTTGTCGAAACAAGCCGCTGCTTACCGTCAGGTGTCGTTGCTTCTCAGGCGTCCACCGGGACGTGAAGCCTATCCTGGTGACATTTTTTACAACCACTCTCGTCTCCTTGAACGCTCTGCAAAATTGAGCGACGATCTTGGTGCCGGCTCACTCACCGCGCTTCCCATCATTGAAACCCAGGCGGGCGACGTCTCGGCCTATATCCCGACAAACGTTATTTCCATCACCGACGGTCAGATTTATCTCGAACCGAACTTGTTCTATGCCGGTGTTCGCCCCGCCATCAACGTCGGTTTGTCAGTATCGCGCGTCGGCGGCGCCGCACAAGTAAAGGCCATGAAGCAGGTGGCGGGTACCCTTCGCCTCGACTTGGCTCAGTATCGAGAACTTGAGGCCTTTGCAGCGTTCGGAAGCGACTTGGATGCCTCAACGCAGCGGCAATTGACCCGAGGAGCACGTTTGGTTGAGGTTCTGAAGCAACCCCAGTACAATCCACTGCCCTTGGAAAAACAAGTTATTATTCTCTTTGCCGGCACCAAAGGCTTTTTGGATCCGCTACCCGTTGACGCTTTGGCCAAATATGAAGCTGGCCTCCATACTTTCATCGAAGAAAGATATCCTCAGATTTTCAAAGGTCTGGCCGAAAAAAAGGAGATCACTGAAGATCTCAGCAACCAGATGACAAAGGCCTTGACCGAATATGGAGCGGAGTTTAAAGACACAATTAAATAAAGAGGGCGCAATTCTATGGCAACATTAAAGGATGTCCAGCTTAAGATCGCCGCAGTCAAGAAGACGAAGCAGATCACCAAAGCTATGAACATGGTGGCCGCTTCGAAGCTTCGCGGCGCTCAGAACAAAATGGAAGGGTTTCGGCCGTATGCGTCGAAATTCTCCGAGGTTCTGGGGAGTCTTGCGGAAAATGCCGGGGAAGAAGCCAGCCCTTTGCTGATTCCGCGCGAGGAAGTCAAAAAAATAAATGTCGTATTGTGTACGTCCGACCGCGGCCTCTGCGGCGGATTCAACGCCAATCTCATCAACAAGTCTGAATCTTTTTTCAAAGAAAAGTCGGGACAGGGAATTGATGTAACATTCACAAACTTCGGTAAAAAAGGAAGAGATTGGGCCCGGAACAACAAAAAGCCGATCGCTGACGTGTATCTTGGCGTGGTTGGTGGGAAGTTCGATTTCAGTGTGGCCGTGAATGGCGGACGAAAACTGATCGGCAGCTTTTTAGACGGAGACTATGACGAGGTATACCTGATCTACTCCGAATTTGTCAGTATGGCGCGACAGATACCCGTCATCAAACAACTGTTGCCGATACCCCCAATCGAAACTGCTGATGCTGAAGATGCCGCTGAGGATACGCCTTACATGGCGGAGCATATCTGTGAACCGTCGCCTGCCGAATTGCTTGGCGATATGCTGCCAAAAAACGTATTTGTTCAATTGTATAGCGCCTTGCTCGAAACATCAACTAGTGAGCATGCCGCGCGTATGACGGCAATGGACAACGCAACCAAAGCCTGTAACGACATGATAGACAGTCTGACCTTGGCCTATAACAAGGCACGTCAGGCAGCCATTACTGCGGATTTGATGGATATTGTCGGTGGTGCCGAGGCCCTTAAGGGATAACCTACACAATACGGACATAAGTGTTTATGGGAGGTTTTTAAATGGTAGAAAATATTGGTAAAATCACACAGGTAATGGGGCCTGTTGTCGATGTGGAGTTCGAGCAGGGAAAACTCCCCACGATTCTGACTGCACTTTTGATCACGAATCCCGCGATCAGCGACGAAGAAGGCAATCTGGTCGTCGAGGTGGCTCAGCACTTGGGAGACAATGTCGTCCGCACTATCGCCATGGATGTCACCGACGGATTGGTCCGCGGCATGCCCGTCAAGGATACGGGCGCACCCATCATGATGCCCGTCGGCGAAGCCGGACTCGGTCGGGTATTGAATGTCGTCGGACGCCCTGTTGATGGTCTGGGCCCTGTCAGTCAGGAAAAAATGATGCCCATCCATCGTCCCGCGCCCGCATTCACGGAGCAGGATACCACCGTCCGGGTCCTCGAAACAGGTGTTAAGGTCATTGATTTGTTGGTGCCGTTCCCTCGCGGCGGCAAGATGGGGATGTTCGGTGGCGCTGGTGTCGGCAAAACCGTCATCATGATGGAAATGGTTCACAACATCGCGATGCAGCATGGCGGTATCTCCGTTTTTGCGGGTGTTGGCGAGCGGACTCGTGAAGGGAACGATCTTTACCATGAAATGAAGGAATCGGGCGTTCTCCCAAAAGCAGCTTTGATCTACGGTCAGATGACGGAACCTCCTGGGGCTCGTGCACGCGTCGCTCTGTCAGCCCTTACCGCAGCGGAATATTTCAGGGATGTGGAAGGTCAGGACGTGCTCATTTTTATCGATAATATCTTCCGTTTTACCCAAGCTGGTTCAGAGGTCTCGGCGCTTCTCGGCCGCATGCCTTCTGCCGTTGGATACCAGCCGACGCTGGCTGTCGACCTTGGCGCCCTTCAAGAGCGGATTACCTCTACAGACAAGGGATCGATTACGGCTGTTCAGTGTGTCTACGTTCCTGCGGACGACTTGACCGATCCGGCACCGGCAACTACTTTTGCGCATCTTGACGGCACGGTGGTTCTTTCGCGCCAGATTGCGGAGTTGGGTATTTATCCCGCTGTGGATCCTTTGGATTCGACCTCCCGAATTCTTGACGCCAACTACATTGGTGAAGAACACTACCATGTTGCACGTCAGGTTCAGCAAATTTTACAAAAATATAAAGAATTACAGGATATTATTGCAATCCTTGGTATTGAGGAACTATCGGAGGAAGACCGCCTTACCGTTGCAAGAGCTCGGAAAATGCAGCGCTTTTTGTCCCAGCCCTTCCATGTCGCGGAAACCTTCACCGGCAAAGCCGGAAAATATGTCAAAATAGAGGATACCATCAGAGCCTTCAAGGAAATCGTCGAAGGTAAGCATGATGAAATTCCTGAGCAGGCATTCTATATGGTTGGTGGTATTGAAGAGGTCCTAGAAAAGGCCAAAGAGATGTCTGAGGCATAAGCAACTGACGGTTGCGAGGGGAAAAATATGGCTGAAAATATTAGATTAGAGATTGTTACCCCTGATAAATCTGTCGTTAGCGAAGATGCTCAGATCGTTGTGGGGCCTGGTTCCCTGGGGGAATTCGGCATATTGTGCGGACACACGCCGTTTTTAACCACACTCAATATGGGCACCGTACGTTATAAAGATGCCAATGGCGCCGAGCGACAAATTTTCATCAGTGGCGGTTTCGCAGAAGCTTTGCCGGATAAGGTAACCATACTGGCGGAATCGGCTGAACGTCGGAGAGAAATCGATATTGATCGTGCCCGGTCAGCTTTGGCCAGGGCGCAAAAGCGCTTGGAAGAGGCCCAAAAGGAAAAGATCGACTACGCGAGGGCTAAAGCCGCGTTGGACCGGGCGCTTCATCGTATCAAGGTCGCCTCATCCAAAGGTCAATAAAATACATATCGCAGTAGACGTTAGCATAGCGTTCACGCAAAAAGGCAAGTCATTGATCAATGGCTTGCCTTTTTGCGTGAACATCCACCGAATTCAGTATGCAACATACGGGAGGAGTAAAAAATCTTGACTTTCATTGGCTTGAAAGATTATATTGAAATTAGGAATTTGAGATGAAAAACCGGATAAATTGGGCATTTTCTCGCCAATAAAAGCGTTACATAATGATGTGTTAAATGCGGAATATCCTACAATGACTCGCGCCTTGTCTAAACCGATTCAAATATAAAAGAAGCGAGTTTGGCTATAAGTATTGTTAAGCAAACAGGAGGGACAAGGTGTATGTGTTGGGTTTTTTATGATGTTACCGCGCCATGGGATATGGATTTGTTGTGGTAGGCATTTTGAGTATTCTTGATAGTCGATGGCATCCAGCGAATTAGGAGCAGGCGCTTTCAAGGGAAGGCGATGTTGCCCGAGATGGAGGTGTTGACTTTCGCAGCTTTGAGATGAGATGTCTTCACAATAACCAAAAAAAGGAAATAACTTTTCGACATCATGTCAAATCGTTGAACATCGTTCGCAATTCAAGGAAGGCGAGCGAAGCGACAGCACGGCGTGGAATGTGCAGATTTCTGTGCGGCTGTCGAAGATGACCGTTTTGACGAAAATAATGATTATTCCCCTGCCGTGTTCGTGATTGGAAGAAGCGCTTTGATCCAACAGATAACACGAAGGGAGCCTTACTTGGCTTCGGTGAGCATGTTCTGTTCAGACAGAAAAGCCTAAAGAAGCCACAAGGTGCCCACTTTGAACTCTAGGTTCAAAGGCCTGCCAACACGGCACAATGGTGGGGGATAACATATTCTTTTTGCCGCCGCGATACCGATTGGGCTAATAGTCCAATACGGAAATTATCTCTCTTTTCCTGCCCTCTGGTTTATCCGATCGACGCCTCAATCTTTCCTGGTGAGAGATGTTGCTGTTTTTCAAAACGTGCATGCAATCAATTGATGCGCTATCTTACAAATTTTCGGTGCCCCAAAAGCCTTTCTATAGAGATCAACGTCAATATAAGGGCTGCCTATAAGGGCTACCTGATTGAAGATGGCGTGCCATTCAGGAAGGCTTGCGCCGTTAGGCCTTCCGAGGGGTTGGTGCGTATTCGCATGACAGATCTGATGGCTGAACAGCAGCGTATGGATAGGAATCTTTTCAAAACAGGCTATGGATGATATTGGGGAGAATGTTTCATGAGTGAATATAGTTTGTTAATGGGTCTTCTCGGCGCGGGTATCGGCTTTGGGGTCGCCTATTGGGTTAAAGGGCAAATTCAGACCCAAAAAGTTAAAGCTGCCGATGAAGAGGCGCAGCGTATTGTAGACGACGCAAAACGAAGATCCGAGACGCTTCTAAAAGAGGCTATGCTCGAGGCGAAAGACAAGCTTTTTTTGATGAAAAGTGAGTTTGATGCCGAAACGAGAGAGACACGTGCGGAGCTAAAAAAGCAAGAAAAGCGTTTGATTCAAAAAGAAGAGAATATCGATAGGAAGAACGATCAACTCCAATTAAAAGAACAAGAACTTAACGGGAGAGAAGTCGGCATCGCCGGCAAGGAAGAAACTCTTCTTGCTGAAGAGCGTCGCTATCACGAACTGATTGAGGCTCAGAAAGATCAGCTTGAAAGAATTTCTGGTCTGACTGCCGAGCAGGCCAAGGAACTCCTGATCAGGGCAATGGAAAATGAAGCGCGCTACGAAGGCGCAAAGCTTATAAAACGGATAGAAAGCGAGGCTAAGGAAGAGGCAGACAAAAAGTCCAAAAGGATCATCGCAACAGCCATTCAACGCTATGCTGCCGACTTTGTTGCGGAGCGCACCGTTTCCGTCGTTCAACTTCCCAACGACGAAATGAAGGGCCGAATTATCGGCAGGGAAGGTCGCAACATTCGAGCGCTCGAAGCGGCAACCGGTATTGATCTAATTATAGATGATACTCCTGAAGCCGTTATTTTATCTGGATTCAACCCTGTCCGGAGGGAGGTGGCGAGAATTGCTTTGATGCGTTTGATATCCGATGGAAGAATCCATCCCGCCCGCATTGAAGATATCGTCAAAAAGGTGGGAAAGGAGATTGATATCACCATTAAGGAAGCCGGTGAGCAAGCGGCCTTTGACTTGGGTGTTCACGGTATTCACGCTGAATTGATCAAGTATATCGGTCAACTCAAGTTCCGGACCAGTTACGCTCAGAATGTTCTCCAGCATTCTGTAGAGGTAGGATTTTTATGCGGCATCATGGCGGCCGAGCTGGGACTTAATGAAAAGCTTGCAAGACGCATGGGGCTGCTCCACGATATTGGAAAATCCATTGATCATGAGGTGGAAGGGCCCCATGCGATCATTGGATCAAAGTTGTTGAAAAAATATGGCGAGTCCGCAAAGGTCGTTCATGCTGTTGCCGCCCATCATGAGGATGTCCCGCCGACATCGGTTTACGCTCTTCTGGTCCAGGCCGCTGACGGTTTGTCCGGAGCACGACCGGGCGCACGCAAGGAACTCCTTGAAAACTATGTCAAGCGACTTGAGGACCTTGAGAATATCGCCAATTCATTCCAAGGGGTCGTCAATTCATACGCGATACAAGCTGGTCGGGAGATTCGGGTGATGGTTGAGAGCAGTATGGTCTCTGATGAAGAAACAATTCTCATGAGCAAGGATATTGTCAAGAAAATTGAAGAGTCGCTGACGTTTCCGGGGCAGATCAAGGTGATGGTTATCCGGGAAACCCGAGCTGTTGAATTTGCAAACAAGTAAGGTGGAGAGGCATGGCGAAGATAATAGATACGCTCAAGGAACGGGGTTTTATTGAACAGACAACCCATGATGCTGAGCTACATGAATATCTCGAAACCGGAAGCCGAACTTGCTATATCGGATTTGATCCAACGGCATCCAGCCTTCATGTAGGAAGTCTTGTGCCCATCATGGCGCTGGCTCATATGCAGCGTAACGG
>Ga0068714_10000778_pt1 | contig 54836 bp, 67 predicted proteins | sample MTBNYHSulfiMetaG_FD_62988 | JGI IMG/M metagenome (GOLD analysis project Ga0068714, IMG submission 62988) | Enrichment culture microbial communities from rom New York Harbor, USA that are MTBE-degrading - MTBE-NYH (New York Harbor Sulfidogenic)... | ecosystem: Environmental > Aquatic > Marine >... | reverse complement strand
GGATGGTCACGTCGACCCGCAGCAATTGCTGGAGATCGAGGGGCTTGAAGCGGTACAGAACTACCTGGTGGACAACATCCAGTCTGTATACCTGTCCCAGGGGGTTTCTGTGAGCAACAAGCACATAGAGGTGATACTTCGCAAGGTGGCCCCGGTCAACAGGGTCAGGGTCGTAGAGGAGGGGGACAGCACCTTAGTCTCGATGGAACTCGCCTGGCTGACCGATATCGAGAGGGAAGTCGAGCAGATAAAGGCCGGCAACGAGAAATTCCTCCAGGAAGCAGTCGGTGTAATGTCCGGCAAAAAACTGGTTGAAACGGCCGGGCAGGGCAATATCGATCACGCCCTCTCCATCAAGGGCCAGGATCTCGATGAAAAAGCTGTCAGGCATATTCTTCGTCCCGGCTCGGGGGTATCGGAACTGATACTGGAGGATGAGACCGGCATCATGAGGGTCATAGTCGGGGAATCCACCTTCAGGCGCAGCATGTCAGGCCTGGAGCTGACGGAGAGCCTGGACCTCCAGGACGGCAACGTGATAGAAGCAGGGGCCATTCTGTCGCCCGCGCACCTGTCGCAGCTGACAGCAGGTGTCCCGCCCAGGATACTTGTCAGGGATATCGGCATACTTGAGGATCTCAAGGGCAAAGCATACCTTGCGGAGGACGTTGTGGTTGACGGCAGCAGGATCGTGGCTGCGGACCGTGTCATAGACGATCATACCGGGGCGGCGATCAGGGAGAGCAATGTCGAAGTTATCAAGGTCTGGCGTTCCCCGGAGACGATAACCCTCTCCGACGCCATACAGAAGATGCTCATAGACCAGTACTGGGCCAGGCCCCTTGTCCAGGCAATAGACGACGAAGGGAATTCTGTTGCCGATATTCCTCAGCTCATAGACGGAAGCGTGGTTCGGGGACTGGTCGAAGGTGACCTTACAGCGGTTGAGATAGACGGGGAGATCCTTTCAAGGGATGCCATCCTGAGGAGGGTCCTGTCCGAGGTGGCTTATGGCAAGGTCCTGCTGGAACCGGTAAGCAACAAGGCCGGAGATGTCCTGGCTGAAGCCGGGAGCGAAGTGAACAGCCAGGTGCTGGAATCGCTTCTCTCGGCGGATCCCGAGGAACTGGTGGTAAGGCCTATCTTTACCCAGTCAGAGTCAAAGCGCCTGCTCCAGAGGGTCAGCTTTGTGAGGAGGCTTCGCGAGGAGCCGGTCTGGAAGCCGGTCATTCACGGGATAACAAAGGCTGCCCTTGCCACCGACAGTTTCCTTAGCGCGGCATCATTCCAGCAGACGGCCCAGGTTCTTGCAGGAGCAGCAGTGAGGGGCGACATGGACAGGCTGAAAGGCCTGAAGGAAAACGTGATCATTGGACACCTGATCCCTGCGGGGACCTCCTTCGAAAGCTACAGGGATATAAGCCTGCAGGAGGTTGGCCCCCAGGATGATGACCCCCTGAGGGAGGAAGCGATCTCTCCGGGGATCTGACGGGGTTGAAGATCCTCCTTGACACTGCCTGACGCCGTTGTTATTATTTCCCGGTGTCCTTTTCAAGGGAGGGGTTTCGTGTGCCCTTGAACGAGTTGGCTGTTGCCAACAGGCTGATAGGGGTCAGGACCGTGAGAAAAGCGCTTGCGGATGGAAGGCTTAAAAAGCTTTTCCTCGCAGAGGATGCCAGGAGATCCCTGATCTGCGATCTTGAAGCTGAAGCAAGGGAATCCGGCGTCCAGGTTGAATGGGTTGAGTCGATGGTCCTCCTTGGGCGTGCCTGCGCTATAAGCAGGGGGGCCGCCGCGGCGGGGATCGAGGGAAGGAAGGGGGCTCCAGCCCGGTCTGACGAGGGTGGGTCCCAGGGATAAAAATGAAGGAGGGAGTTTGTTGCCGACCATTAATCAGTTGATACGGAAGGGGCGCGAAGAAAAGAGAGTGCGCTCCAAGGCACCGGCGCTTCAGAGCAACCCGGCAAGGCGCGGTGTCTGCACCAGGGTTTATACAGTTACCCCTAAAAAGCCGAATTCGGCTCTCCGCAAGGTGGCCAGGGTTCGTTTGACTAACGGTTTTGAGGTTACTTCCTATATTCCCGGGGTTGGACATAATCTTCAGGAACACTCTGTTGTCCTTGTCAGGGGAGGGCGTGTCAAGGACCTTCCAGGTGTCCGTTACCATATAGTCAGGGGAACCCTTGACTGCGGCGGTGTTGACGGAAGACGCAAGAGTCGTTCCAAGTATGGCGCAAGGCGCCCGAAGTAGAATCTAATCGCAAGCATCAGCAGGGAGAGTGTCTAGGACATGCCAAGAAAGGGACACGTACGTAAACGCGAGATAGAAGCGGACCCCAGGTTCGGCAACCACGATGTAGCGAAGTTCATCAATGCCATTATGCTTGACGGCAAGAAGAGCGTCGCCGAGAAGATAATGTATGGTGCCCTGGATCTGGCCGCGAAGCGGCTGAATATTGAGCCCCTGGATGTTTTCAGCAAGGCCATGGAAAACGTCCGACCTGTCGTAGAGGTCCGTCCCAGGCGGGTTGGCGGGGCAACTTACCAGGTTCCCGTGGAAGTGCAGCCCCGGAGAGCGCAGGCACTTGCGACACGCTGGATACTCCAGTATTCAAGAGGACGCAAGGGCATTCCAATGGTTGAGAGGCTTGCCAGGGAGTTCACCGATGCCTGCAAGAGCGAGGGCAGCGCAGTCAAAAAGCGAGAAGATACCCACAGGATGGCTGAGGCCAACAGGGCTTTTGCCCATTACCGCTGGTAGGCAGGAGAAGCAGTTTTAGACATTCACAGGGGTGGATGCAGGAAAGCGCAGGTATGGTGAGAAAGAATGAGCACCGTTAATCTCAGCTCCATCAGGAATATCGGGATCGCCGCGCATATAGATGCCGGCAAGACCACCACGACCGAAAGGATCCTGTTCTACACGGGCAGAAAACACAAGCTCGGAGAGGTCCATGAAGGTGCGGCAACAATGGACTGGATGGAACAGGAGCGTGAGCGGGGTATAACAATTACCTCCGCTGCTACGACGTGCCTTTGGAAGGGTCATAATGTGAATATTATTGATACACCCGGGCACGTGGACTTTACCGTAGAGGTTGAAAGGTCCATGCGGGTCCTTGATGGAGCTGTAGCGGTGTTCTGTGCCGTTGGTGGTGTCGAGCCCCAATCGGAGACCGTCTGGAGGCAGGCCGACAGGTACAGGGTCCCCAGGGTGGCTTTTGTCAACAAGATGGACCGTGTGGGGGCTGACTTTCACCTTGTGGTATCACAGATGAAGGAACGCCTTGGTGCCAACGCCGTCCCGATCCAGATCCCCATAGGGTCGGAAGACGGTTTCAGCGGCATCGTCGACCTTGTCAGGATGAAGGCCGTCATATATCACGAGGAGCTTGGCATTGACCCCAGGGTCGTGGATATCCCGGCAGAACTGGCTGAGGATGCTGCCCTTGGCAGGGACGCAATGGTAGAAGCCCTTGCGGACCTGGACGAAGATGTTATGGGTCTCTACCTTGAAGGCAGACAGGTCCCTGAGGAGATCCTCAGGAGGGCGATACGCAGGGGGACAATAGACCTTGCCCTCTTCCCCGTGCTTTGCGGGTCGGCTTTCAAGAACAAGGGTGTTCAGTCCTTGCTGGATGCGGTAGTGGACTACCTCCCCAGTCCGATGGACCTCCCCCCCATCAAGGGGGTTCACCCGTCCACGGGCAACCCGGAGGAGAGAAATGCCGATCCTGAAGGGCCCCTTGCGGCCCTTGCGTTCAAGATAGTTGTGGATCCTTTTGTCGGGCGGCTGGTATATTGCCGTATCTATTCCGGCAGGATAAAAAGCGGTTCCAGCATACTCAATACCACTACGAACAGCCGGGAGAGGGTCGGAAGGATCCTGCGGATGCATGCCAACAAGAGAGAAGATCTCGAGGAATCGTCAGCGGGGGATATCATAGCCCTTCCGGGGCTGAAGTCCACAAAGACAGGGGACACCCTTACGGATGAGAAGAAGCCGATAGTGCTAGAGTCGGTTGATTTCCCTGAGCCTGTTGTGCATCTCTCGGTCGAACCCATGAGCAAGGCCGACCAGGTCAAATTGGGCAAAGGGTTATCGGGTCTTTCTGAAGAAGACCCTACATTCAGGGTCTCAACTAATGAAGAGACGGCCCAGACCATCATTTCGGGTATGGGCGAGCTTCACCTTGAGATCATCGTTGACCGCCTGAAAAGGGAGTACGGCGTTGACGTCAGGGTGGGCAGACCCCAGGTTGCCTACAGGGAGGCCATAAGGAACCCTTCATCCGGAGTGGGCAAGTTCATCAAGCAGACTGGCGGGCGGGGCCAATACGGCCACGTCTGCCTCGACATAGAACCCCTGCCGGATCACAAGGGGTTCGAGTTCGAGGACAGGATCGTGGGAGGGGCAATACCCAGGGATTTCATACCCGCAATCCAGAGGGGCATATCCGAAACAGTGGTCAACGGGGTTCTCGGGGGGTACCCCGTAATAGGGGTGAAAGTGTCGCTGGTGGACGGCAGTTACCACGAAGTCGACAGCTCCGAGATGGCTTTCAGGATCGCCGCCTCGATGGCCTTCAAGGAGGCAATGAGGTCTGCTAACCCGGTCCTTATGGAGCCGATAATGGAGGTAGAGGTCGTTACCCCGGAGGAGTACGTGGGGGATGTTATGGGCGACCTTTCATCAAGGCGGGGTCACGTGGAAGGAATGGAAATGAGGGGTAACGCCAGGATAGTGAGGTCCTTCGCGCCGCTTGCGGAGATGTTCGGGTATGCTACCGACCTCAGGAGCAAGTCCTCCGGGAGGGCATCGTATTCGATGCAGTTCTCTCACTACGAGGAAGTACCCAGGGAGATCATGGAAAAGCTGCTCAAACATTGATATCTTCCTGGAAAAACATAAATAGTAATTATTTTGGGAAGCAATAAACAAGGGAGGGTTTTTCAAGATGGCAAAGCAGCATTTTGACAGGACGAAGCCGCATCTGAACATAGGAACGATCGGTCACATAGACCATGGGAAGACGACGCTGACGGCGGCGATAACGAAGACGCTTGCCTCGGCGGGTTGGGCGGACTTCACGCCCTTTGACCAGATCGACAAGGCGCCTGAAGAGCGTGAGCGCGGTATCACGATCAACATAGCGCACGTGGAATACCAGACGGAGAAGCGTCACTACGCGCACATCGACTGCCCGGGCCACGCGGACTACATCAAGAACATGATCACCGGAGCGGCGCAGATGGACGGAGCCATACTTGTGGTATCCGCGGCGGACGGACCGATGCCCCAGACGAGGGAGCACGTGCTTCTTGCGCGGCAGGTGAACGTGCCTGCGCTGGTGGTATTCATGAACAAGGTGGACATGGTAGACGACGCTGAACTGCTCGACCTGGTGGAGATGGAGATCAGGGACCTGTTGAACAAGTACGAATTCCCCGGCGACGATGTTCCGATCGTGAGGGGTTCAGCGCTGAAGGCCCTTGAGAGCGAAGACATGGGTCGGGAGAACGAGTGGTGCAAGTCGATCTGGGAACTGATGGACGCGTGCGACGAGTACATCCCGGAGCCTGTGCGCGAAGTTGACAGGCCCTTCCTGATGCCCATCGAGGACGTATTCACCATCACCGGCCGCGGCACGGTAGTGACGGGCAGGGTGGAGCGTGGCATCATCAAGGGCGGCGACGAAGTGGCGATCATCGGAATGCAGGAAGACATCAAGAAGACGGTGGCCACGTCGCTTGAGATGTTCAGGAAGATCCTTGACGATGCGAGGGCCGGTGACAACGTGGGAGTACTTCTGCGGGGAGTGGGCAAGGATGACGTGGAGCGTGGCCAGGTACTGGCGAAGCCGGGCAGCATCACGCCTCACAAGCACTTCAAGTCCGAGGTGTACGTACTGAAGAAGGAGGAAGGCGGGCGTCACACGCCGTTCTTCAGCGGATACAAGCCGCAGTTCTATTTCAGGACGACGGATGTGACGGGCGACATCAAGCTTCCCGACGGGGTCGAGATGGTAATGCCCGGAGACAACGCTACATTCGAGGTGAAACTGATCCAGCCGATCGCCATGGACCAGGGTCTGCGTTTTGCTGTCCGCGAGGGCGGCAGGACCGTCGGCGCAGGCGTCGTCACGGAGATCCTGGACAACTAGGATCATAGGGAGGAAGTCGCAGTGGCAAAGAAGATCCGGATCAAACTGAAGGCGTTCGATCACAGGGCACTGGACTCCTCCGCGTTCCAGATAGCGGAGACGGCACAGCGCACGGGGGCAAAGGTTTCCGGGCCTATCCCCCTTCCTACGGAAGTGAACAAGTTCACCGTCCTCAAGTCGCCCCACAAGGACAAGGACGCCAGGGAACAGTTCGAAATGAGGACTCATAAGAGGCTCATAGACATCATCGACCCGACGCAGAAGACTATGGAGTCCCTTATGCAGCTGAATCTCCCCTCCGGAGTGGATATCCAGATCAAGCTTTAAAGGGGAGCACTGAGCTGAAAGGAGAGAGATCTTAAAGATGGGTATGGGAATACTAGGTCGGAAGCTGGGGATGACCCAGATATTCGACGAAAAGGGGCTCTCTGTCCCTGTAACTGTTGTAGAAGCCGGCCCGTGCAGTGTCGTGGCTGTCAAGAGCCGGGAAAGCGATGGTTATACCGCTGTAAGCCTTGCTTTTGGCGATATCAAGCCTTCGAAGCTCAACAGGCCCGAAAGGGGCGTGTTCGAGAAGAAGGGGCTGGATCCGAAAAAATGGATCCGTGAATTCAGGATCGACGACACCGATGGTTTCGAGGTCGGCGGGGTTGTGACGGTGGAGCTTTTCGAGAACGGCGAGACCGTAGATGTGGTGGGAAAAAGCAAGGGAAAGGGTTTTGCCGGTGTCATCAAGAGGCATCATTTCGGAGGTGGACCGGCAAGCCACGGCGCATCGAAGTTTCACAGGGAGCCAGGCTCGGCCGGAGCCAGCAGCTCTCCGAGCCATATTTTCAAAGGCAAGACAATGCCTGGCCGGATGGGCGGAGACAGGGTCACTGTCAAGAACCTCTCCATAGCCGGTATTGATACTGAAAACAACCTTTTGCTTATCAAAGGAGCCATTCCTGGTCCTAGGAACGGGCTCGTGATGATCCGCAAGCAGGTTGAGGCACCACGGTAAGGAGGCAGCGGAGAGATGCCGACTGTTAAGGTTATCAATTTGAATGGTGAGATCATTGGCGAGGAAAACCTTTCCGACTCCATCTTTGCCGCCCCGGTGCATGTTTCAGCGATGCACCAGGTGGTTGTGGCCCAGCAGGCCAATGCAAGGCAGGGGACCCATTCCACCAAGACCCGCGGAGAGGTCCGCGGAGGCGGCAGGAAGCCCTGGAGGCAGAAGCATACCGGAAGGGCGAGGCATGGCAGCAGAAGGTCACCGATCTGGGTCGGCGGCGGTATTACCCATGGGCCGCACCCGAGGGATTATCACCAGAAGGTGAACAAAAAGGTCCGGAGGCTGGCCCTGAAGAGTGCCCTTTCATTGAAGGTCAGCGAAGGCAGCCTTGTGCTTCTGGACCGTCTGGACATCGAGAAGCCGAGCACAAAGAGCATGATGTCCTTTTTGTCCGAGATCGATGCCGGCAACAAGATCCTGATCATGGTCAGCGAGAGCAGCCCCGCGATATACAAATCGGCTGCCAACATCCCCGGTGCGATGGTGCTTCACGTTGACAGCATCAATGTGTATGACATTCTCAACAACCGCAGGATGGTCCTTACCATGGACGCCGCCAGGAAGATCGAGGAGGTGTACGGGGCATGAGATCATTGCCGCAGGACATCATTCTGAGGCCGGTTATCACAGAGAAAAGCAGCCGGCTGATGGAGCAGAACAAGTATACGTTCGAAATTGACCCCCGGGCCAACAAGATCGAGGTCAGGGATGCTGTCTCGGCTCTCTTCAAGGTCAAGGTGGTCAAGGTAAGCACGATCTACGTAAGGCCGAAACCGAAGAGGATGGGTGCATTCCTGGGCAAATCAAGGGCCTGGAAGAAAGCCATCGTTACCGTCGCGGCCGGTGAGCGCATAGAGTTCTTTGAGGGCGCTAACGCGTAGACGGGGAGGGTATTGAAGATGGGTATCAAAAAATACAAGGCTTATACACCCGGACGGAGATTCATGACCACCTCCTCTTTCGAGGAGATAACCAGGACCGAACCGGAGAAGTCCCTTGTCGAATCCCTGAAGAAGACAGCAGGCCGCAATAACCTCGGAAGGGTAACGATGAGGCACCGCGGAGGAGGTTCCAAGAGGCTTTACAGGATCATCGACTTCAAGCGGAACAAGACTGGTATCCCCGGAAGGGTGGCTTCCATCGAGTATGATCCGAACCGTTCCGCCAGGATAGCACTGATCAACTATGCCGACGGAGAGAAGAGATACATCCTGGCGCCTGTCGGCCTGGGCGTCGGTGATACCGTGACAGCAGGACCGGATTCTGATATCCGCCCGGGCAATGCGCTTAAACTGAGGGATATCCCGGTCGGAACTTTTATTCACAATATCGAACTCGAGCCAGGACGCGGAGGCGTACTGGTGAGATCCGCGGGAACCTCAGCTCAGCTGATGGCCAAGGAAGGGAAAAAGGCCTTTGTCAGGCTTCCAAGCGGTGAACTCCGCCTGGCCCTTCTCGAATGCATGGCCACCATCGGGCAGATAGGGAACGAGGACCATGAGAACCTTACCCGCGGGAAAGCGGGCAAGACCCGCTGGCTCGGCAGACGTCCCCATGTCAGGGGCATGGTCATGAACCCTGTCGACCATCCCATGGGCGGCGGTGAAGGCCGCAGCAAATCGCACAAGCATCCGGTATCTCCTTGGGGTACACCAGCCAAGGGGTATAGAACCCGAAAACGTAAGCCGTCTGACAAGTTCATCGTGCGGCGACGTTTCGAGAAGTAGTGGCAGGGAGGGACGGAAATGGCTCGTTCCACGAAAAAAGGACCCTTTATTGAACAGAAGCTTCTGCGCAAGGTGGAAGCCATGAACGAAGAGGGGAAGAAAAGGGTAATCAAGACGTGGTCAAGGCGCTCCACCATTGTTCCTGACATGATCGGCCATACGATAGCCGTGCACAACGGCAGGACGCATATCCCGATCTTTATCAGCGAGAACATGGTTGGGCACAAACTTGGGGAGTTCGCGCCTACGCGCAAGTTCGGCGGTCACGCCGGGCAGGAACGCTCCACCCGCGTCCGTTAGGAGGGGCTTTTTATGGAAGCGAAAGCCGTTGCAAGGCAGGTTCGCGTGTCGCCTACAAAATCCAGGCAGGTCCTGACGGTCATTCGCGGGAAAAAAGCCGGGCAGGCTCTTGATGTGCTCCGCTTTACCCCGAAGAAGGCGGCCAGGATCATCGAAAAGGTGCTTAAGAGCGCGATCGCGAATGCCGAGCACAATTATGGAATGGACATGGATCGACTGGTTGTTGTAAAGGCGTATGCCGACCAGGGTCCATCTATGAAGCGTTGGCAGCCAGTCTCCATGGGCAGGGTGCATGCCTACAAGCATCGCACCAGCCATATCACCGTAGTGGTTGCAGAGCGCTAAGGAGGGTTGACCGTTGGGCCAGAAAGTACACCCTGTTGGGTATCGCCTTGGAATAGTGCGTGATTGGGAATCAAGATGGTACGCAGGCCGGAAGGATTACGCCGGTAAACTTCATGAAGACCTCAAGCTGAGGAACTGGATCCAGAAAAGGTGGTCTCATGCCGGTATCTCGAAGATAGAGATCGAGAGGATAGGGAAGGTCATCCGGTTTACAATATGGACCGCCCGGCCAGGTGTAGTTATCGGAAAGGGCGGAACAGAGATCCAGAAGGTCAGGGAGGAGATCCAGGAATTGACCGGCAACAAGGTCATGATCAACGTCCAGGAGATCAAGAACCCTGACAAGGAAGCCCAGGTAGTAGCCGTAGGGGTGGCATCAGCCCTGGAGAGGCGCGTCAGTTTCAGGAGGGCGATGAAACAGTCCATCTTCCGTGCCATGAAGTCCGGTGCCGAAGGCATAAAGATCCAGTGCAGCGGAAGACTTGGCGGCGCAGAAATAGCAAGGACGGAATGGTATCTGGAGGGACGTCTCCCTCTATCGACCCTCAGGGCAGACATCGATTATGGGTTTGCCGAGGCGAAAACCATATACGGAGTCATAGGAATAAAGGTCTGGATCAACAAGGGGCAGGCTGTCAGGCCGGCTCCGGCCGGAAGCCAGGAACCTGTCGAGAGGGGGTAGGATCAAATGCTGATGCCAAAAAGGGTCAAGTACCGCAAACCCTTCCGACGCCCCCTGAGCGGGATGGCCAAGGGGGGTAAGACCGTTTCCTTCGGGGAATACGGCCTTCAGGCCCTTGAATGTGCCTGGATCACGGCCCGTCAGATCGAAGCGGCCCGTGTGGCTATCTCCCGTAAGATGAAAAAGGGCGGGAAGACATGGATAAGGATCTTCCCGGATCACCCCTTTACCAAGAAACCCCTTGAAACCCGTATGGGAAAAGGGAAGGGCAGCCCTGAATTCTGGGTAGCCCCCGTCAGGAGAGGACGGATCATGTTCGAGATAGCGGGAGTACCCAGAGAAGTGGCCGAAAAGGCTTTTCTTACTGCATCCCACAAGTTGCCTATCAAGGTCCGCCTGGTAACCCGGGACGGAATGGGTGGTGAATAAGGATGAATACCAGGGAACTTCGGGAATTGTCCTTAGACGAACTGAATGACAAGCATAAGCAGTTCAAGGAAGAACTTTTCAATCTCCGTTTCCAGCATGCCATCGGCCAGCTTGGAAATACCGGGCGTATTGGAGAGGTCAAAAGATCCATAGCCAGGGTCCTTACGATCATGCGGGAAAAGGAGATCGGGCTGAAGCGCCCGGTGTAGGAGGGAACGCGCAATGGATGACAGAACCATCTCACGAAAGACGCGTGTAGGCACAGTTGTCAGTGACCGCATGTCCAAGACTGTCGTAATAAAGGTCGATCGCATGGCCAAACACCCTCTCTACGGTAAACCCGTTCTGAGGAGCAAGAAATTCATGGCCCATGACGAGGATGAGACCTGCCGTATCGGAGACAGGATCCGTATCGAGGAAACCCGGCCTTTAAGCCGTCACAAACGCTGGCGGGTGGTCGAGATAATCGAGAGGGCTCCGGTTCTTGGCGGCAGCCAGGAAAAGGAGGACTAGTCCATGATCCAGCTCCGGACAGTAATGAAGGTCGCCGATAATTCAGGCGCAAAAAAGATCATGTGCATTCAGGTTCTCGGCGGAAGCCGAAAACGTTATGCCACGGTGGGCGATATTGTGGTCGCTTCCGTAAAGGAAGCGATCCCCAACAGCAACGCGGGAAAGGGCGACGTGGTCAAGGCCGTAGTTGTCAGGACCAAAAAAGAGGTCCGAAGAAGAGACGGTTCCTATGTCAGGTTCGACGACAACGCTGCTGTGCTCATCGATAACAACGGCGACCCCAGGGGTACCCGCATTTTCGGCCCTGTGGCCCGTGAGCTGAGGGAGAAACGGTTCATGAGGATCGTCTCCCTTGCCCCGGAAGTAGTTTAGGAGGACAGCGGCGATGAGCAAAATTCGTATTAGAAAGGGAGACCGGGTTCACGTGGTATCCGGTAAGGACAAGGGTAAAGAGGGGAAAGTGCTTCGCTGTTTCCCGACAAGGGATCTTGTGCTGGTGGAGGGTGTGAACATTGTTACCAAACATGTCAAACCTTCAGCCAAGAATCCCCAGAGCGGGATAGTCAAGCAGGAGGCTCCCATTTACTCCAGCAAGGTCAAGCTTGTCTGCACGGCATGCGGCGCGGCCACCAGGGTCGGCCGGGCCTTTCTTGAGGACGGACGCAAGGTCCGTGTCTGCAAGAAGTGCGGCGAGATCATCGATAAGGTGTAACGGGGAGGCGACTTGACGATGCCGCGTCTGGCCGATTTATTCAGGAATGAGATAACAGGACGCCTTCAGAAACAGTTCGGGTACTCCAATATTATGCAGGTTCCCCGGATCCAGAAGGTTGTCGTGAACATTGGAGTTGGTGAGGCGAAAGTCGACTACAAGTTCATGGATGCATCAATAGCCGAACTTCGCACCATCACAGGACAGCAGCCCATGATGAAAAGGGCCAAGAAATCCGTGGCCGGTTTCAAACTCCGCGAGGGGATGCCCGTGGGATGCTCTGTTACCCTCAGGGGCGTGCGGATGTGGGAATTCCTTGACAGGCTTATCTCCCTGGCACTTCCGAGGATAAAGGACTTTCAGGGACTTTCTCCCAAGGGTTTTGACGGCCACGGCAATTACAACCTTGGCCTCAAGGAACAACTGATATTCCCCGAGATCGAATACGACAAGGTAAGCCGCATCAGGGGAATGAACATTTCCATAGTTTCGACCGCAAAAACGGATGAAGAGGCAATGAGCCTGCTGCAGGCTCTCGGAATGCCTTTTGCCCGGTAGGGGAGGAGATGTAGCTAATGGCCCGAAAAGCAATGAAGATCAAGGCCGCGAGAGAACCCAAGTTCAAAGTAAGGTCATATACAAGGTGTCCTCTATGCGGTCGTGTTCATGCCTACATGAGGCAATTCAATATGTGCCGTTGTTGCTTCCGGAAGCTGGCCCGGGAAGGCAAGATCCCCGGCGTAGTCAAGTCCAGCTGGTAGCACGGGATGCGGTCAAGGAGGATATTGCAATGTATGTGAATGACCCTATAGGGGACATGCTCACGCGCATCCGGAACGCTAACATGGTCTTCCATGAAACCGTTGACATGCCCCTGAGCAAAGTGAAACTGGCAATTGCCAGGATCCTCAAGGAAGAGGGCTACGTCAAGAATTTCAAGGTCGTAAATGATCCCAAGAAACCATACGCGACCCTGAGGCTTTTCCTGTCATACGGTCCGCAGAAGGAACGTGTGATACAGGGACTTCGGAGGATCAGCAAACCCGGACGAAGGATCTATGTTCAGAAGGACGAACTGCCCAGTGTCATGAAGGGGCTGGGAACCGCAATAATTTCAACGTCAAAAGGCATGATGCCCGACGCTGAGGCTCGCAAGACAGGCCTTGGCGGAGAAGTCGTCTGCTTCATCTGGTAGGGGGTGTCTGTTGTGTCCAGAATCGGCAGAAAACTGATAGACATACCCTCCGGCGTAACCCTTTCGGTCGATGACGGGAAGGTCATGATCAAGGGACCCAAGGGTGAGCTCAGCGCCGACCTTGTTCCCGGGATCGAAGTCGAGGTAGAGGATAACGCGATAAGGGTAACCCGCCAGAGCGATGACAAAAAGACCAGGGCCTTCCACGGCATGATCAGAGCCCTGGTGAACAATCTTGTTCTGGGAGTCAGCAGCGGGTTTGAGAGGAAACTGGAAATTGTCGGCGTAGGTTGGCGTGCGCAGATGCAGGGGACGACCCTGGTGATGAACCTGGGTTACTCCCACCCCGTGGAGTACAACCCTCCCGAGGGAATTGAGATAACAACCGATGGGCCGACCAAGATCTCTGTCAAGGGTATCGACAAACAGGCCGTTGGACATACGGCGGCCGTCATTAGGGGCTTCAGGCCGCCCGAGCCCTACAAGGGCAAAGGTATAAGGTATGCCGGCGAACACATTATCAGAAAAGCCGGCAAGGCCGGAGCTTAGCATGTGAGGTGAAGGGCAGGATGAAAAAACGTACTCGCAACGACATGCGCTTGGTCCGTCATCGCCGCCTCCGAAAAACCCTTTCGGGTACCGGGGAACGCCCGCGCCTTGCTGTCTTCCGCAGCCTGAGCCATATGTATGCCCAGATCATAGATGACACCCGGGGGCATACGCTTGCCGCGGCATCTACTCTTGAAAAGGAGATCAGAACCGGCATCGATGGATCGGACGGGTTCGAGGCCGCAAGGACTGTCGGAAGGATCATCGCCGCCAGAGCATTGGAAAAGGGCATCACTCAGGTCCTTTTCGATCGTGGCGGACATATGTATCACGGCAAGGTAAAGGCCCTGGCCGACGCGGCCCGCGAAGCCGGCCTGAAGTTCTAAGGAGGGTACAGGATATGAGGGTCAACAACGACGGCCCAAAAGGGCAGGAAATGATCGAAAGAGTCGTCTCCATAAACCGTGTAAGCAAGGTCGTCAAGGGCGGCAAGAGATTCAAGTTCAGCGTTCTTGTTGTGGTGGGAGACGGATTGCAGAATGTCGGGATAGGCATCGGTAAGGCCCGGGAGATATCCGAAGCCGTCAGAAAGGGTATCGAAAAGGCAAAGAAGAACCAGGTGGAACTGAAAAGAGTGGGCAGCAGCATCCCCCACGATATCATCGGGCATTTTGGCGCGGCCGAAGTTCTGCTTAAACCGGCGGCTCCTGGAACAGGGGTCATTGCCGGAGGGGCGGTCAGGGCGATAATGGAGCTTGGCGGGGTCAGTGATGTCCTGACAAAGGTCATCGGCAGGACATCCAATCCTGTCAATGTGGCCTACGCAACGATGAAAGCCCTTAAAGGGCTTCGAACACCCGCCGAAGTCATGCGACTGAGGGGCAAGGAAGCCCCTAAGGCACAAGGGGCATAGGGGGCTGAAGATCCATGGCCAAACTGAAGATAACACTTAAAAAGAGCACCATTGGCCGGCCTCCCAGGCAGGGACAGACTGTCAGGGCGTTGGGGCTGAGAAAGATCAGGCAGTCAGTCATCCATGAAGACAACCCCCAGATCAGAGGGATGGTCGCTTCGATCGAACATCTTGTCGACTGGGAAATCGTAGGAGAATAGGGGGGAGAGGCTCGTGGGAATTCATGAACTCCGGCCTGCTCCTGGGTCGAAAAAAAAGCCCAAGAGATTGGGACAGGGTGTCGGAAGCGGAAAAGGAAAAACGGCAGGCAAGGGCAACAAGGGCCAGAAGGCTAGAAGCGGAGGAGGAGTCCGTCCCGGGTTTGAGGGTGGGCAGATGCCTCTTTCCAGGAGGATCCCAAAACGGGGTTTCAGCAATGCCAGGTTCAAGAAGAGCTTCCAGATAGTCAACGTCGAGAGACTTAACGACCTTTTCGAAACCGGGGCTGAAGTGGGTATACCCGAAATGATCATGACGGGTATTATCAGCAGCGCCAGGATCCCGGTAAAGGTCCTTGGAGACGGGGAGATATCGAAAGCCCTGACGGTGAAGGCCAACGCTTTCAGCAGTCAGGCAGTTTCAAAGATAGAGGCCGCCGGCGGGAAGACCGAGGTGATCTAGGTGCTGGATGCATTCAGGGATGCTTTCAGGTTGCCCGATCTAAAGCGGAAGATCCTCTTCACCATGGGGGTTCTCTTCCTCTTCCGCCTGGGTACTCATATACCTACGCCGGGGATTGACGCCGAGGCCATGTCCAGCCTTTTCGAACAGGGAGGGGTCCTTGGTTTCCTGGACCTTTTCGCAGGCGGGGCACTCCGGAGGTTCAGTGTTTTTGCACTCGGCGTGGCGCCTTACATCAACGCAAGCATCGTAATGCAGCTGCTGGTCGTGGTTTTCCCCGCCCTCGAGAAGCTCCAGAAAGAGGGGGAGCAGGGAAGGAAGAAGATAGTCCAGTACACACGTCTGGGCACGGTTTTCTTTGCCGCTGTCCAGGCAATAGGCATGACGTTCTGGCTCAGGAACCTCGGCATATTCGCCGGGGGGTGGCTTGGCTTCGTTGCGGCTGTCTTTACCGTCACTGCGGGATCCCTCATAGTGATGTGGCTGGGCGAGGAGATATCGGACCACGGTATAGGCAACGGCATTTCCCTCCTTATCTTCGCCGGGATCGTCGCCAGGCTGCCTGAAGCCATCATCAGGACCTGGACACTCATGAGAATGGGCGAGATGAACATCCTGGTGATCACCCTTGCTATTGCCCTGATGCTGGTGGTGATAGCAGGATGCGTCCTTCTCCAGGAGGGGCAGAGGAGGCTTCCCGTCCAGTACGCGAAGCGTGTCGTAGGCAACAAGGTATACGGAGGGCAAAGCACCTTCATCCCGCTCAAGGTCAACCAGGCGGGCGTTATCCCCATAATCTTCGCTTCGTCGGTGCTGCTGTTCCCCTACACCATTGTCAGGTTCTTCTCCGGGAACATTTCCGCGATGATCCAGCGGTTCCTTGCGCCGGACAGCCTTGTCTATATGACGCTGTATGTTCTGCTTATAATCTTTTTCTCGTATTTCTATACCGCCGTTGTTTTCGATCCTAATGACACGGCAAACAACATGAAGAAATACGGGGGGTTTGTCCTGGGGATCAGGCCCGGAAAACCGACAGCCGAGTATATCGAGAAGATCATGTCCAGGATAACCCTCGGCGGCGCGGTATTCCTTGCCGGTGTGGCCCTGCTTCCCACCCTTATGACGCGGCTGATGGGCATAACGACTTTCTATTTCGGAGGCACTGCCGTCCTGATCGTTGTCGGTGTAGCGCTGGACACGGTCCACCAGATAGAAGCACAACTTCTGATGAGGCATTACGAGGGTATTCTCAAGCGGTCGAAAGGCAAGACCGCGGGGCTCCTCAAGTTCTAGGAGGGTCGGATCATGAAGGTTATCTTCCTGGGACCCCCGGGAGCAGGGAAGGGAACCCAGGCGGCGGTACTCAGGGAAAGGCACGATATTGTCCACATATCCACGGGTGATATTCTCAGGGATAACGTTAAGGGCGGCACTGCGCTGGGTAAAACAGCCAGGGAGTATATGGACGCCGGCAAACTGGTCCCGGATGATGTGATCATTGCCATGATGGAAGAGAGGCTTGCCGGTCCCGACTGTCAAAAAGGTTTCATACTTGATGGTTTCCCGAGGACAGTCCCCCAGGCGGAGGCCCTTGACGGCCTTCTTTCGAAGCTTGGGATCCAGCTGGACGGAGTTATCTTGTTCGAAATTGACAGGGACCTTGTGGTCGAACGTCTCACGGGTAGAAGGGTCTGCGGGAACTGCGGCGAGATCTACAACGTGAAATTCAGGAACACCAAAGTCCCGGGAATATGCGATCGCTGCGGCGGCCATCTCGTACAGAGGGATGACGACAGCGAAGAGGTCGTTCTGAAGAGATTGGCAGTTTACCTTGAACAGACGGCACCCCTGATCGATCACTACGAAAAGAAAGGCCAGCTTGTCCGCGTTGATGCGGGACAGGGCGGGGAACAGGTTGTCGCTGCCATAGAGAAGGCAGCAGGCTTGCAGGCTCATGATATCCATTAAGAACAGGGACGATATCGCATCTCTCAGAAAGGCCGGAAGGATCGTCGTTGATGTTCTGAACCTGGTTGGAGATACTATCCGGCCAGGGATCGACACCCTGACACTGGACCGGAAGGCCGAAGCGTTGATCGAGGCTTCAGGGGCCCACCCCGCTTTCAAGGGGTACACGGTTCCAGGTATCCCCAGGCCTTTTCCCGGCACGCTCTGTGTTTCCGTCAACAGCGAAGTGGTGCACGGGATCCCGAGCAGTGACAGGATACTGGAAGAGGGCGACATAGCAAGCATCGATGTCGGGGTCAGGATAGACGGTTTCTACGGCGATGCTGCCTATACCTTCCCTGTAGGGAAGGTCTCCTCCGGGAGAAGCGAGCTTCTCAGGATAACTCGTGAATGTCTTGAGAGAGCAGTAGCAACCGCCAGGGAAGGGGCCACTCTTGGGGATATAGGGTATGCAGTGGAGTCCTGGGCGGCTCCCAGAGGATACGGCATTGTCAGGAACTATGCCGGACACGGTATCGGGAGGCATCTTCACGAACCGCCGCAGATACCCAATTACGGATCCCCCGGAAAAGGCATCACCCTCAAGAAGGGGATGGCTCTTGCTATCGAACCGATGATCATGTCCGGAAAAGAACCGGTCAGGACCCTTGAGGACAAATGGACGGTGGTAACGGCTGATGGTTCCGACTCAGCCCATTTCGAAAAGACGATCGTTGTCACAGGGGGCGATCCGGAGGTAATTACGCCTTGGGAGTGAGGACAGGTTACCATAGCTTCTTCCCGGGGAGCCAGGTTCCACGAAGGATGTTGTCAACAGAAGAGACTCCTGGGACTGGCTGGAAATACAAGGAAGAAGCGCTCTCGAGGCGCGACAGGGAGGGTGATGGAGCCGTATGCCAAAAGATGACATGATCGAGGTTCGGGGCAAGGTTATTGAACCACTGCCTAATGCCATGTTCCGGATCGAACTGGAGAATGGACACAAGGTTCTTGGGCATGTATCTGGAAAGATGAGGATGCACTTCATAAGGATCCTCCCCGGTGACAAGGTCCTGATCCAGATCTCACCCTATGACTTGACACGAGGGCGGATCGTGTATAGATATAAATAGTTTGGTCTTCGGAAGATCAGGAAAGAATACACTAGTCGGCATGTAACTGAGCTGCATTGAGGAGCGTGGATCAATAATGAAAGTCAAACCTTCTGTAAAGCCCATGTGCGAACATTGCAGGGTCATAAAGCGCAACGGGGTTGTCAGAATAATCTGCAGCAAGAATCCGAGACATAAACAGAGACAGGGAGCAAGGAGGTAGTATCCCATGGCGCGAATCGCAGGTGTCGATCTTCCACGGGAAAAGCGTATCGAGGTAGCTCTGACCTATATCTACGGGATCGGTCTGCCTTCTTCCAAGAAGATCCTTGAGACAACTTCAATAAGCCCCGATACCCGGGTAAAGGATCTTACCGAGGAAGAGGCTCAGAAACTAAGGGCCGAGATCGAAGATGCCTACAAGGTTGAAGGGGATCTCAGGCGAGAGGTGACAATGAACATCAAGCGGCTGATCGAGATCGGCTGCTACAGGGGGATGCGTCACAAGTTCGGTCTCCCCGTAAGAGGTCAGAAAACGAAGACTAACGCGAGGACCCGCAAGGGACCGCGCAGGGCCGTGGCGGGCAAGAAAAAGCCCGCAGCCAAGAAATGACCCGCTCTACAGGGGTCCGCATAAGGCAAGGGAGGGAATAATCGCGTGGCCAAGAGAGTTCAGCGAAGAGGCAAGAAAAAGGAAAGAAAGAACGTCAGTTATGGTGTGGCGCATATATACTCGACATTCAACAACACCATTATCAGTGTTACCGACAGACAGGGGAACCTCCTTTCGTGGGCATCAGGAGGTAATGTGGGCTTCAAGGGTGCAAGAAAGTCCACCCCTTTCGCGGCCCAGATGGCTGCCCAGCAGGTCGCAAAGCAAGTCCAGGACCATGGGGTCCAGGAGATCGATGTTGTCGTTAAGGGTCCCGGACCTGGCCGCGAATCGGCCATCCGGTCCCTGCAGGCAGCCGGTCTGCAGGTAAACGCGATCAAGGACGAGACTCCAATACCCCATAACGGTTGCCGGCCTCCCAAGCGCCGGAGAGTCTAGCTGGGTCGAACAAGGAGGTCAAGGGGAAAATGAGCAGATATACAGGTCCGGTCTGCCGTCTTTGCAGAACTGAAGGCACCAAGCTTTTTCTCAAAGGCGACAGATGTTACACGGAAAAGTGTGCTATCAACAAGAGGAATTTCAAACCCGGACAGCATGGACAGAATCGCAGGGTCAAGGTCAGCGAGTACGGGATCCGTCTCAGGGAAAAGCAGAAACTGAGGCGCTTTTACGGGATCAACGAGACCCAGTTCCGCAGATTCTATGGCGCTGCTTCGAAAATGGCAGGACAGACAGGGCACAACTTTCTGCAGCTTCTGGAGAGAAGGCTGGACAGCGTAACCTACAGGCTGGGAATAGGCGTAAGCAGGAACCAGGCCCGGCAGTTCGTAAGACACGGTCATCTCCTTGTCAACGGGCGCAAGGTGGATATACCCAGCTACCTCGTAAAAGCGGGGGACGTCATTTCGGTCGTACAGGGCAGCAGGGACAAGGCCGTTATAAAGGAGAACGTGGAAGTCGCCGCCTCCCGGTCGATCCCTGAATGGCTGCAGTTTGACGCCGAAAGCCAGGAAGGGCGCGTGCTGTCCCTTCCTGTCCGTGAGCAGATCGAGGTCCCCGTCAAGGAACAGCTGGTTGTCGAGTTCTATGCCCGATAAGGGATGACTGGGGGGAAAAAAATGGAGCATATAAAACCGGAGATCCGAATAGAGGAAAGCACCCCCCTTAGCGGAAGGATCATTGTTGGTCCCCTGGAAAAGGGGTACGGTGTGACATTGGGCAATGCGCTCCGGCGTGTCCTGCTCTCCTCCATCAGCGGAGCTGCCATAACCGCTGTAAGGATAGAGGGGATACTGCATGAGTTCAGCACTATTCCCGGTATGAGGGAGGACGTCATTGAACTCCTTCTCAACATCAAGAACGTTTCCCTGAAAAGCTACGCGGGAGGATCGAGGGTCCTCAGGCTTGAAGCCAAAGGGCCCTGCGAGGTAACACCCGCGTCGATACTCCCTGACAGCGATATTGAATTTGTCGATACTGGCTCCTACATTTGCACCCTGGAAGAGGGAGCATCGCTGGAGATGGATCTCTTTGTGGAAAAAGGGACTGGTTATGTCACTTCCGACAGGGACAGGCCTGCTGATCTTCCGCTGGATGCCGTTGTCGTGGACGCGGTCTTTTCGCCGGTCCGCAGGGTGAAGTACGAGGTACAGGACGCAAGGGTCGGTCAGAGGACCGACTACGAGAGGCTTGTCCTCGAAGTATGGACCAACGGCTCCGTTGCTCCTGACCGTGCCGCAATAGAGGCAGCCGGTATCCTGCAGAGATCATTCTCAATGCTGGTCCAGGGACTGGGTACCGAAGAAACAGGAACTGCAGCTGAAACGGACAGATCCGACCCGACCCTTGAAAATACGGATGTTGATGGGGTCTTTCTGCGCTCGATCAAGGACCTTGAACTCTCCATCAGGAGCGAGAACTGCCTCCTGAGGGGAGGAGTGCAGACGATAGGAGACCTCATGAGCCGGAGCAGGGCAGAGCTTCTCAAGATAAGGAACCTGGGGAAGATCTCGCTCAGGGAGATCGAGGAGAAGCTTGAACCATTCGGGCTGACGATCACGGGAGAGGACAACTCACCAGAGGACAAGTTGAAGGAGGATGAAGCCCGATGAGGCATCGTGTTGACAGACGCAGGCTTGGCCGGTATGGGAGCCATCGTATGGCCATGCTTTCCAACCTCACGGCTAGCCTGTTCCTTACTGAACGGGTCGAGACCACAGTAACGAAGGCAAAGGAGGTCCGTCGCTTTGCCGAGAGGATGATCACCAAAGCAAAGACAGGTGACCTGCATAACAGGCGAATTGTCGCCTCCAGGATGGGGAACCCCGAAGCCGTCAAAAAGCTGTTTGACGAGATCTCAGGTCGTTTTACCGAAAGGCAGGGCGGGTACACCCGTATTATCAAAACCGGCTACCGCAAGGGAGACGCTGCTCCCATGGCGATAATCGAACTAGTAGAGAGGTCATGACAGGAGACTGTCTCGCAAGGTTTTCCGGAGTATCCTTTACCTATCCGGGTTCCACGGCTCCAGCCCTCTCAGGAATAGAACTTGAGATAACCGGCGGAGAATGGATCGCCGTACTTGGCAGCAACGGATCCGGGAAATCGACTCTTGCTAAACATCTCAACGCCCTGCTGGTCCCGACGCAGGGCGATTGTTTTGTCAAGGGGATCAATACGAAAACAGAAGAAGGAAAGAGGCTGGCCAGAAAGACCGTTTCGATGGTCTTTCAGAACCCTGAGAACCAGATAATCGCGGCCGTTGTGGAAGAGGACGTTGCTTTCGGGCCGGAAAACCTTGGACTGCCATCCGTTGAGATCCGGGACAGGGTCAGATGGGCCCTGAAATTATCAGGACTTGAAAAGTTGGCAAGGAAGCCGGTTTATGCCCTTTCGGGGGGACAGAAACAGCGTCTTGCCGTTGCGGGTGCGATAGCCCAGAGGCCACCCTGCCTGGTACTGGATGAGGCCACGACCATGCTTGACCCAAGGGGAAGAAAGGACCTTATGGATGTGCTTTCAGCCCTGCATGACGAAGGCATGAACCTGGTCTCCATCACTCACAGGCTGGAGGAGATACTGCTATGCGACAGGTGCCTTGTCCTTTCCGAAGGCAAGATAGCCTGGCAAGGTGCGCCCAGTGATCTTTTCCTTCTCGGCGACCGGCTCAAGGCCTGGGGTCTTGATATACCCGGTATCGTCAAGGAATGGGAGCTGTTGGTCCAGAGAGGCCTTATCGGCCGGGAGACCGCTCCGGGGATAGGCGACATGGTGGAAGCGCTATGCCGATAGAAGTCAGGGACCTTGTTCATGTTTACCATCCCGGAACTCCGCTTCAGACGAAAGCTCTCGACGGTGTAAGCTTTGAAGCGGAAAAGGGGAAATGGGTCGCCATCGTGGGGCACACCGGCAGCGGCAAATCCACCCTTGCCCAGCACCTGAACGGACTTCTTATTGCTACGGAAGGTACGGTAAAGGTAGACGGCCTGTCTGTAGCCGCGGGCGACAGGACCCTGAGGCAGGTCAGGCAGAAGGTGGGGCTTGTTTTCCAGTACCCTGAACAGCAGCTTTTCGAGGAGACCGTTTTCAAGGAGGTCTCTTTCGGTCCGCGCAACTGGGGTTTTACGCCTTCGGAGATCGAGGAAAGCGTGGAAAAGTCCCTCTCAATTGTGGGTATCGGGCGGGAACTTTACGATGCCAATCCCTTCAGGCTTTCCGGGGGCCAGAAAAGAAGGGTCGCCATTGCATCGGTTCTGGCATCGGGTCCCGACTACCTCGTTCTGGACGAACCCACAGCGGGACTTGACGCGCAGGGAAGGGAGAACTTCCTCGCGCTTCTGACAGAACTGAGATCCATAGGCAAGGGTGTCATACATATTACACATGATATGGACCTTGCCCTGGGTTTTGCGGATATAGTGCTTGTGCTGGATTCCGGAAGAAGTGTTCTCACTGGCCCCCCATCCCTGATCCTGGGGGAGCTCCTTGAGCGTGAAATCAGCGGACTGGTGATCCCCGACCTGGTGCGGTTTGCCGGAAGGCTTAGAGATATCGGCCTGGAGGTCCCCCTTTCCTGGGATCCGTTCATTATCGCCGACGCCGTGGGCAGGAGCTTCAAGAGATGAAATTCCTGAACAACATGACCCTTGGGCAGTATGTCCCTGTCGATTCTCCCGTTCACGCCATGGATCCAAGGTGCAAGATCCTCGCCACTCTTTTCTGCCTGATCGGGGTGTTTATGGTACGTGAACCACTGGGTTTCGCCTTGTGGTGCATCTTCTTCGCAGCTGTCGTGTCTGCCGCGAAGATCCCTGTAAGGCTGGTCCTGTCCACAATCAGGCCTGTGTGGATCCTGGTGGCATTCACATCAGTGATCCATCTTTTCTTTACCCAGGGGACCCCCGTTTTTGCCTGGGGGATGATCAGGATCACTCACGAGGGGATCATAATGGCGGTCCGAATGGGTCTAAGGCTCATGCTGCTCGTTATGTTCGCCGGTATGCTGACTCTAACCACCAGTCCGACCGAACTGGCCGACGGCCTGGAAAGCCTTTTCTCCCCCTTCAAAAGGTTCGGTTTCCCGGCCCACGAGATGGCTATGATGATGACGATAGCCCTGAGGTTCATACCTACCCTGCTCAACGAGACTGACCGTATAATGAAAGCCCAGATCGCAAGGGGCGCGGAGCTTGAAAGAGGCGGCCCGCTGCGGAGGCTAAGGGCTTTCGTTCCCGTTCTGGTGCCCCTGTTCGTGATCGTTTTCCAGAGAGCCGATGATCTGGCAACCGCCATGGAGGCAAGGAACTATACAGGAGGGGAAGGAAGGACCCGAATGAACCCTCTTGAATGGTCCCCCAGGGATTCAGCGGCACTGATTTTCTCTTTATTGTTCGCCATTGCCGCCATCGCCCTTGACGGGAGATTTTTCACCCTGTGAGATATGCTGCCAAGGTAGCCTACGATGGTTCCCGGTTTTCGGGATGGCAGAAGCAGCCGGGCGTTACCGGTGAAACCATTCAGGAACACCTTGAAAGGGCGCTTCTGGTCCTGAATAAACAAGATACGAAAGTCGTCGCGGCCGGAAGGACCGACAGGGGAGTGCATGCCCTGGGTCAGGTGATCTCCTTTGACACCACTTCCAGATGGGACCCGCAAAAGCTCAGGAATGCACTTGACGCAAACCTGCCGGCTTCTATCGGCATAATGGCAGTAGCAGAAGTCCCGGAGGATTTCAGCGCCAGGAGAAGCGCCCTCTGGAGGGAATATGTTTACTTTGCATGGAAGCGGCACGGCTGCCCTCCCCACATTGCCCCCTATGTATGGAGGAACGCGGTCCCCTGGGACAGGGATCTGCTCAGGGAGATGTGTTCTATCCTGAAAGGCCGGCAGAACTTCAGTGCCTTCTGCAGGAAAGCGGATCTCCCGGATAATGCCGAAAGGACCATTCTCAGTTCGGGGGTAGCAGGGAAGGGGCCCTTGCTGAGGATACGCATCAGGGGGGAAAGTTTTCTCACCAATATGATCAGGATCATTGTCGGGTCGATGGACCTGGTAGCCTCCGGGAAACGGGATATCTCATGGTTCGGGTCCCTTCTTTCGGGAGGCGAAAGATGCCAGGCGGGACCAACAGCCCCTGCCTGCGGACTCTTTCTCGTGAAGGCAGGTTACGGAATATCCCTTTGGAACGATTCTTGAGGGCGACCCCCTTTATAGGATATAGTCTATCGATGGTCCCCCTTTTCGGGGAAACCTGTCCTGCTGAAAGGCTTGAAGCCGGGTTTTAGTTAGAAGGAGGTAGTTCTGTATGTGGGGTATGGACATCGGGATCGACCTGGGGACAGCAAATGTCCTTATTTTTATGAAAAACAGCGGCGTTGTCCTCCGGGAACCTTCCGTTGTAGCCGTGGATCAGAACACGGATAGAATACTCGCCGTCGGTAACGAGGCCAAGAACATGCTGGGGCGGACCCCCAGCAACGTCGTTGCCATCAGGCCTCTCAAGGACGGGGTAATTGCAGACTATACAATGACCGAAGCCATGCTCAGGTACTTCCTGAAGAAGGTCATCACCGGTTTCGGAAGAATGATGAGGCGCAGGGTAATGATATGCGTTCCCTCAGGCGCCACCGACGTGGAAAGAAGGGCTGTTCTTGAGGCTGCGGTGGAGATAGGTGCCAAGGAGGCCTTCCTTATCGAAGAGCCAATGGCTGCGGCGATCGGTGCCAACCTGGACATCTCCGAACCCAGGGGGAACATGGTCGTGGATATCGGGGGCGGCACCACCGATATCGCTGTCCTCTCCTATGGCGGCATAGTCGTTACCGAATCCCTGCGGGTGGGTGGTGACCGCTTTGATGAGAACATCACCAGGTTTATCCGGAAGGAATACAACCTGGCCATAGGCGAACAGACAGCGGAGGCCATCAAGATCAATATCGGCAACAGTTTCCCCTCCCCCCGGGCGGAGGAGACCATGATCATCAAGGGGCGTGACCTTGTTCACGGTCTTCCCAGGCAGGTCGAGATAACCGACAGGATAATTGCCAAGGCCATCGAGGAGACAGTGAACATGATCATTGAAGGGATCCGGCAGGTTCTTGAGAAAACGCCCCCGGAACTGTCGGCCGATATTATAGACAGGGGAATAACCCTTACAGGAGGGGGCGCCCTTTTGAAGGGGCTTCCGGAGCTTATCACCAAGAGAACTCTCATCCCTGCCTATGTTGCAGATTCACCCCTGGAGTGCGTAGCCATAGGGACCGGAAAAGCTCTCGATAATATTGACAAACTCAGGACAAGCGGTTCACTTCTGGGCGCTTCCCGCAGAAGGGAAAAGAGGGTCCTCTGACTTGACATCCATGCCGGGGTCATCCGGGGGATTTGATAAAAGTGATACTTGTGAGTTATCATATAAACCGTGGTGGGAAAGGGGTTTATTTTTTTCCTGCCTGGGATGCGGTCGCTGTTGCCGAGGGGAACCAGGTTCGGTCTGGGTGGACGAAGATGATATCGAGGCCATGGCCGGGAGCATAGGCGTGGACGTCCATTATTTCAGGGAACTGTATATCAGGAAAGAGAAAAACAGGCTCAGTCTCAGGGAGCGGGTGAACGGCGATTGCGTAATGTATGAAAGCCAGAGCGCAAAATGCCTTGTTTACGGTTCCAGGCCGCTTCAATGCAGACTTTTTCCCTTCTGGCCCAGCATCCTGAATTCCAGGGAAAACTGGATCGAATATTCGTCCGTCTGTCCTGGCATGGACCAGGGGCGCTTGTGGGATATTGAAGAAATATCGTCTTTTCTGGCTCTAAGCCCTTTCGTTGACCTTTAAAGGTCCTTTTTGGGATCTTTTGTTTACGATAGAGGTTTTTCCCGGCCGTTTGTGAAAAGCACAACGATCGACTGAAGCATGGGAAACATTGGGATACCGGCGGGTATGCCAGAAATCAATAATACAGGGAGGTAGCTCGTATGGCAAAGGTAGACAGAAGAGTGGCACCGCAGGATGCGTTCGATGAGATCAAAAAGTGGCTTCTCCGTGACGGTTTTGACATCGTTATCGATATGGAGAGATCAAAGGGTTCTCACATGATCAACAAGATCAACGGTGAGGACTGGCTTGATTTCTATACCTTCTTCGCTTCGGCACCCTTCGGGATGAACCACCCGAAGCTGGATAACCCGGAATTCAAGGAGACCATATTCAGGGCAGCCATCAACAAGGTCGCAAGCTCGGATATCTATACGGAGCAGATGGCCCAGTTCGTCAAGACCTTTGGCGAAGTCGCCGTTCCTGAAGGTTTTAACCACGTTTTCTTTATCGACTATGGAACACTTGCCGTGGAGAACACCTTCAAGGTAGCGATGGACTGGAAAGTCCAGAAACTCCTGGAGAAAGGCAAGATCAGTAAAGGCGACGCGATCAAGGGACGCAGGGGCACCAAGGTCATTCACTTCCACGAGGCTTTCCACGGACGCAGCGGGTATACCCTCACCGTTACCAATACCCAGGACCCTAACAAGTACCAGTACTTTGCCCAGTTTGACTGGCCCCGTGTACTCAACCCCAAGATCTACTGGCCTCTCGAGGAGAATCTTGGCGTTGTCAGCTGGATGGAGCGTTATTCCATCAAGCAGATCAAGCAGGCTATCCGCGAGAACCCGGATGATATATGCGCGATCATCATAGAGACCATCCAGGGTGAGGGCGGAGACAACCATTTCCGCACCGAGTTCTTCCAGCAGCTCCGCCAGATATGTGACGAAGAGGAGATCCTTCTCATCTTTGATGAAGTCCAGTGCGGTATGGGCATAACCGGAAAAATGTGGGCTTTCGAGCATCACGCTCCGGTCAAGCCCGACATATTCGCCTTCGGGAAAAAGTCACAGATATGCGGTCTTGTGGCTGGACCTCGCGTGGACGAAGTTGAAGACAACTGCTTCAAGGTCTCAAGCCGTATTAACTCGACCTGGGGAGGCACCCTGGTGGATATGGTCAGGTCCACCCGTTATCTTGAGATCTACGAAGAGGATAACGTCCTAGGTTATGTTGCCGAAACGGCGGGCCCGGCCCTTCTTGACGGCCTGAAAAAACTCCAGGCAGAGTTCCCGGACCTCATAACCAACGTAAGGGGCAAAGGGCTTATGTGCGCCTATGACTTTGAGAACGGCGACATTCGCAACAAGGCCCTGAAGGCATTCTGGGCGAAGAAAATGCTTGTCCTGCCCTGCGGGGATGTGTCGATAAGGTTCCGTCCCGCGCTGAATGTCCCCCTTGAAGACCTCGATCATGCCCTTGACATCTCGAGGGAAGTTTTCAAGGAGTGCGGGAAATAGCTTTAAAGCAGTCCCCTTCTGGAGCAATGTCAGTATCAAGCCGGAGAGCGTGAGATCTCTCCGGCTTTTTTCGTGAAAAGAAACCTCCGTTGTGGTAACTTTGTAACAGAAGTGAGGTGGTGGAAAATTGACGGATCTTCTTGCTGAAATGAACTGGACCTTAATTATTATCCTGGTGATAGTAAGTGCCATTGTCGCCTATATCGGCGACCTTGTCGGCATGCGCGTGGGCAAAAAGAGGGTGAGCATATTCGGTTTGAGGCCGAAGTCGACCTCCTCGATCGTTACAGTCGTCTCGGGGATCCTGATAACGATACTGACCCTTGCTGTTCTTTCGACCACTTCACAGACCGTAAGAACTGCCATCTTCAGCATGAAGTTCGTCCAGAGGCAGATCACGGAACTGACCTCACAGCTTCAGGGAAGCAGGGGCGAACTTGTGGACCTTGAGACAAGGCTCCTCGAAAACCAGCAGGACCTGATCAGCAAACAGCTCCAGCTCGCTGCGGTTGAAGGACGGCTTGAAGCCAGCGAAGAGAGACTCAAGGAGATAGAGGAGGAACTGAAAAGGACCAAGGAACAGCAGACCACAGCCCTTGAGAGCCTGGCTATCCTGCAGGATGAGAGGCAGAACCTGGCATCCGAGGTCGATGCCCTGCGTCTCGAATCCGAAAGGCTCAGGGAAGGGCTCGAGTATGTGCGGGGCGGACGCATTGTGGTTTTTGCGGGGGAAATGATAGCCCAGACAGTGGTCAATACGGGACCTTCAGGGGGAAACCCGACTCCTGAAGATATCCTGGAAACGCTCCTGCGTTCTGCCCGGACCACAGTAGCGATGAGAACCGCCGTCGATCCCGACCTGGTAAGAGTATTGATCGGACCGGAATCTGAGGAAAAGATCAGGGAGATCAGCGCCTCGGAAGGGCAAAGGATGATATTAAGGCTTATTGTCTCTGAGAACACCGTCCAGGGAGAGGTTATCTCTGGGGAAATTTCAATATATCAGAGCAGGAAGATATATGACAGAGATCAGCTGCTTGCCGATGAATCGGGTATTCCTCCCGGCCTTGGTGCCGAGGAAGCCGAGATGCGCCTTTATTCAATTCTCAGGGATGTCAACGTGAGGGCCCTGAGGGACGGGGTCCTGCCGGATCCGCTAAGAGGCCATGTCGGCAACCTGAGCGCCTCGGAATTCTTCGACGCGGTGGACCTCCTTACAGGAAAGGAAAATCCCTCGAGGATCATTGTCAAGGCGGAGGAAGACATATATACTGAAGGGCCTGTTCGTGTAAAGATTGAGATCCTTGCCGAATAACCTGCGGGGATCCCGTGAAAAGGGAAGGGTTGATGGATATGCTCGTTGTAGCCTGCCAGGTCTGCGGCGAATTGAGGATCCTGCCGGGAACCCCTGATGTGGACGGCATTGCCAGGACCACATGGACCTGTCCACGCTGCGGTGCCGGCCAGGTGCTCCAGCTTCCCGTAAGTACAGATGCCAGGGGCAAGGAACTGAGAAGAATAATCGCCGGAATGGCATTCTCCCCTTCTTCTGATCAGGGCAACAAGGGAGGCGGCAGAGAGGCATGAACGGTTCTGGAGAGGGCTACCTGTATTACGACAGCAAGATGGCCGTAAACGCTCATGACCTTCAGGAGCTCTACAGGTTCACCAGGTGGGGCAGGAGCAGATCCATAGAACAGATAGACAGGATGCTTCAGGGAACATCGATGTGCTTCTCGGTGAGACATTCAGGCAAACTGGTGGCTTTCTGCAGGATCCTTACCGACTTCGTCTTCAGGGCTTCCCTGTGGGATATCATGGTGCATCCCGACCACCAGGGTAAGGGTCTGGGGTCTTCTCTTCTGGATTATGTCCTTGATCATCCAAAGGTGAAGGGGATCCCGCTTGTTATAACCTATACCAGTGAACTGGCCCAGTTCCTTTCGAGACTTGGCTTCAAACATGAAGAAGGGGCTATGATGCTCCTGAGAAAACCCATAGAGTATTCATAACTCTGGATAACCTGCTACAGCCCGGTCTTGCAGGATAAAAGAAGCCGGGTTAGTCAAATCGGGAGGTGGAAAGGGATTGGAAAGAAGGTATCTTGTTTCATCCGAATCGGTCACGGAGGGTCATCCTGACAAGCTGGCCGACCAGATCTCGGACGGAGTTCTGGACGCAATCCTGGAAAAAGACCCGATGGGGCGGGTCGCCTGTGAGACCCTCGTTACCACCGGCCTCGTGGTAGTGGCCGGCGAAATAACAACGCAATGCTACGTGGATATTCCCCGGCTTGCGAGGAGTATCGTTAAGGATATCGGTTATACCAGGGCCAAGTACGGTTTTGACGGAGACACCTGTGCCGTCGTTACCGCTATCGATGAACAGTCCCCCGATATCTGTCAGGGCGTTAACCGTTCCCTTGAATTGAGGGAGGGCGAAATGTCCGAAGAAGAGATAAACAAGGTTGGCGCAGGGGACCAGGGAATGATGGTGGGTTATGCCTGTGACGAGACAGAGGAGTTTCTCCCCCTGCCCATAGCACTGGCGCACCGTCTTGCGAGAAGGCTGAGCGAAGTCCGGAAGGACAGGACTCTCGGGTATCTGAGGCCCGACGGCAAGACCCAGGTGACCATAGAATATATTGACGGGAAGGCGATCAGGGTTGATACGGTGGTGGTCTCGGCACAGCACCACCCGGCTGTTGAGGCCGAACAGATAAGAAATGATATTCTGAGGGAGGTTATTACTCCAGTTCTTCCCGCTCATCTTACAGAGACTCCTCCCCGGGTGCTTGTAAACCCCACAGGAAGGTTTGTCATGGGTGGGCCAATGGCCGATACCGGGCTTACAGGCAGGAAGATAATTATTGATACCTACGGCGGGGTCGTACCCCATGGCGGAGGGGCTTTTTCCGGGAAGGATCCCACAAAGGTGGACCGGTCCGCTGCCTATATGAGCCGTTATGCAGCCAAGAACGTGGTGGCCGCCGGGCTGGCAAAAGAATGCAAGATCCAGGTGGCCTATGCAATAGGCGTTGCAAGACCTGTTTCTTTAATGGTCGATACAAACGTCAGCGGGACAGTACCGGACCTTCTTGTCACGGAGATAGTAAAGGAACATTTCGACTTCAGGCCCGCAGCGATAATCAGGGATCTCGACCTGAGAAGACCTCAGTACAGAAGGCTTGCGGCTTACGGCCATATGGGCAGGATCGATCTGGACCCCCTCCCGGCGTGGGAGCGAATAGACAGGGCTGAAATGCTTCGGAAGGCGGCCGAAAGAAAACGCTGAACCTTTTTGAACAGCTACCCCGCGGACCTGGGAGCCCATGGAAGAATTCCCTGTCAAGGCTGGCCGAACTTGTTCTTCACATACTATGGCCTGTCCATTGCCCTGTCTGTGGGAGGATCGCGACACCCGTATGCAGGAAGTGCCTTTTGGGGCTTGCCGAGAAGGACAGCAGTCTGCCTGTCTGTTCCGAATGTATGGGAAGTTACCCCTGCCGGAACCATAAGGGGAGTTTCCCGGTATGGTCATTTTCGCATTTCAGAGGCCCTTCCCGGGACCTGGTCCATTCGCTTAAGTATGGCTCTAGCAAGTGCCTCGGGAAACCCATGGGACGAAGCATGGGAGAGGTCCTGCCTCCGGCGAGAGGTGCTGTACTGGTTCCTGTGCCGCTTCATAAGGGAAGCCGAAGAGCCTTCAACCAGTCCCGGGAGATAGCCAAAGGAGTGGCAGAAGTCTGGAAGACGGAGGTTATGGAAGGGCTTGCCTGGAGGTTGCCGCGTTCCACCCAGGTGGGTCTCCCCTCCAGCCGCAGGAAAAGTTTGCCGAAAGACGCGATGAGATGGAAGGGGCGATCGGATGAAGAAAGGGTTGTTGTCCTGGTAGACGATGTCTGCACGACCGGGGCCACGCTGCGCAGCGCGGCACACGCGGTAAGGTCCTCAGGAGCGACCGTGGCCGGGGCGATTGTATGGTCCCTGGCAAAGGGTGGAACGATCGAGGTCTAGGGCGTTCTTTCAGCTATTTTTGCTCCGGGAGATGGTATTCGAGCACTTCGATTTCGTTTTGGGAGGCAAGTTCCCTGATCATGGCCTCTTGTTCGGCACTGAAGCGGCATGCCAGGCCGCAGCTTGCGGAGATGTCCCGCGGTACAGGCACTATCCTGCAGCTAAATCCGGCCTTTCTGCAGGTTTTTTCAAACAGTATAGCCATGTGGGTGGTTTCAAAGGTGGCAATGCAATCCATGAATTTGCCTCCGGGCATCCTGGGATTTATGTAATTATACCTAGACGCATCGGGTTTGTAACGATAGAATATTGACTTGATCGAGTGAATTCAAAGGAGGTTCTTAAATGTCTTGCTCAAAGAAAGCCCTTTCGGTTCTGGTTCTGAGTGTCCTTGTAGTGGTTGCCCTTTCAAGTATTGCTGTAGCCCAGGAAAAGATCGGAGTGATCGATCCGCAGAAGGTTCTTTTCCAGCATCCCAAGTTTGAGCAGGCCCAGAAGCAGATAAAGGCCGTTGTCGAGAAAAAGCAGGCAGAGGCCAAGGACGCTATGGACAAAACCAGCGACAATAACGAAAAGCAGAGGATCTTCGAGGCCAAGAGGCAGGAAGCTGCAAGAGAAGAGCAGAAAGTAATGGAACCCATCTTCAAGGACATCGACGTGGCCATCAGGACCGTTGCCAAGGCAAAGAACGTAACGATAGTGCTGGACAAGACGCAGGTTTTCTTCGGGGGAGCCGACCTTACAGAGGACGTTATCCAGGAACTGAAGAAGAAGAACGCATAGATCAGGGACAACTCCAATTAGAAGAGGCCCGGGCATGAAGCCCGGGCCTCTTTCAATATATGCTTCTGTCCTGTTTTTTTGTGGTTCCCAGGTAAGCCGCCTCTACATCCGGATTCCGCAGCAGATCCCCTGCAGGCCCTTCCATCAGGATCCTGCCTGTCTGCATGACGTAACCCCGGTGCGACAGAAGGAGAGCCTGCCGCGCGTTCTGTTCCACCAGCAGTATTGTTACGCCTTCTTCATTTATCCGTCTCAGTTCTTTGAAGATGTCCCTGATAATGATGGGCGCAAGCCCCAGCGACGGTTCGTCAAGCAGCAGAAGGCGCGGGTTCGACATGAGGGCCCTGCCGATGGAAAGCATCTGCTGCTCTCCCCCGGAAAGAGTCCCGGAATGCTGGTGCATCCTCTCCCTCAGCCTCGGGAAAAGGGTAAAGACCCATTCAAGGTCCTGCTCGATCTTTGACCTGTCCTTGTTGGGGAAGGCCCCCATCATAAGGTTCTCCATTACGGTAAGGGGAGCGAACACCTTTCTTCCCTCGGGGGACAGGGATACCCCCTGTGAAACTACCTGGTAGCTGTGGTTTGCCAGGGGCCTGCCTTCCAGCAGCAAAGTTCCCTTTTCTCTCCTGACGTTACCCATCACGGCGTTCATGAGCGTAGACTTGCCCGCCCCGTTGGCGCCTATTACACAGACTACCTCCCCTTTGTAGACGTCAAGGTTAATCCCCCTGATAGCCCTGATCGCCCCGTAGCTGACGTGGAGGTCCCTGATGCTGAGAAGAGGATCCTTAAGGGTTTCCATCAATCCTCGACCTCCTCTCCGAGATATGCTTTGAGGATCTCCGGGTTCTTCTGGATATGGTCCGGGTCGCCCTCGGCTATCAGGGCGCCGAAGTTCATGCAGATAATGTGAGGACAGATCTCCATGATGACTTCCATATGGTGTTCGATGACCAGGGTGGTAAGGTTGAAATCCCTGTGGATCTTCCTTATCAGCTCGTTAAGGACATGGACCTCCTCAGGGTTCATTCCTGCCGCCGGTTCATCCAGGAGCAGCAGTTCCGGCTGCAGCGCAAGGGCCCTCGCTATCTCAAGGCGCCGCTGATGCCCGTAGGGCAGGGTCCCAGCCGCCTGTTCGGCAACGGGAAGGAGGTTGACCCTGTCAAGAAGGTCCAGGCTCATTTCCCGGATCTTCCTCTCATGGCTGTTCCAGCGTCCCAGGTGAGAGATCGCCTCAAAAAAGTTGTACCTGAAGTGCTGCTGGCATGCGGTCATTACGTTCTCAAGGGCTGTGGATCTCGGGAAGAGACGGAGGTTCTGGAAAGTCCTCGCTATGCCCTTTGCTACAATTTCGTAGGTTTTCCGGGAGGCTATATCCTCTCCCTTGTAGAGGATCTGCCCTGAATCGGGTGAGTAGACACCGGTTATCAGGTTGAAGACGGTGGTCTTGCCGGCTCCGTTGGGCCCGATCAGACCTGCCAGTTCTCCCCTTTCCAGCGTGAAGGAGATGTCCTGGACTGCGTGGACCCCCCCGAAGTGCTTGTTGAGGTTGTTCAGCTTCAGAATAATATCAGCCATGGTTTCCGTCCCTCTCGTTGGCGGGTTTTCTGGCAAAGAGAGAACGGGCCAGTTTTGGTCCGATCTCATGCTGGCCCATGATCCCTTCCGGACGAGCGACCATGATTATGACCATAATGGCCCCGTAGATCAGCATTCGATACTGTGAGATCGGCCTGAAAACCTCGGTAACAACTCCAATGACGACAGTCCCTATTATCGATCCACTCAGGGAGCCCAGACCGCCGAAGACGACTACGGCGGTAAGTTCAGTCGATTTCTGCATGTCGAACATGACCGGCTGGAGGTAGGTGAGGAACCCGGCCATCAGGCCTCCCGCGATACCGCAATAAAACCCTGAAATGGCAAGGCTCAGAACCCTGTAATGGGCCGTTTTGAAGCCAAGCAGGGAGGCGGCGACAAAGTCGTCACGACAGGCCTTGAAAGCACGGCCGTAATTCCCGTTTATCAGAAATCTCATCAGTATGAGCATGGCCAGGAAGAATCCTGCCGCGACAGGCAATGTGGTGAAATTGGATATACCGGGGAAACCCCTCGCGCCCCTGGTAAAGGATTGCCAGTTCTCCAGGATGAGCCGTATCGTCTCACCAAGCCCAATGGAGGCTATGGCGAAGTAGTCCCCCATCAGTTTCAGGGTGGGAACCCCGATCATGTATGCGATGATCATCGCCAGTGTCCCGGCGGCCAGAACCGCGACCAGCCACGGAACGTGATGTCGAACCGTGAGTATTGCCGCTGTATAGGCTCCTATCGCCATGTACCCGGCGTGCCCCAGGGTGAATATCCCTGTGAAACCGGTAAGAAGGCTGACCCCCATCGCCGCTATCGAGTTGATGCATATAAGGATGATGATCCCTTCGAGATATCCTGACATGGCAAGCCTCCTAGATCTTTTCGGCAACGTGCTTGCCGAAAAGTCCCGTAGGTCTCCAGAGCAGCGTCAGGACCAGCAGGCCGAAGACGACTATGTCTCTCATCTGGCTGGAGATAAACCCTGCTGTGAGCATCTCGGCAAGCCCCAGGATGAGGCTCCCGACCACCGCGCCAGGGAGGCTTCCCAGACCCCCGATCACGGCGGCCACGAACGCCTTGATAGTGATAAGCCCCAACTGGGGGTATAGCGTATACCGTACAGAAAGGAATATGCCGCCCACGGCGGCCAGAAGCCCGGCAACGAAAAAGACGATGGATATGAGTTTGTTCACGTTAACACCCATAAGGCCGGCGGTCCTGAGATCGTAGGATGCGGCCCTGATGGCCAGACCCCACTTGGTCTTTGAGAGAAAAAGCTGGAGACCGGAAAGGAAAACGATGGCCATCACTAGGGAAAGGATATCGAAGGCGCTGGTGGTGGCCATCCCGAAAACGTTAACGGGGTTCGTGGGAATAACAGGAGGAAGAGCCCTGAAACGACCCCCGACCGTTACGACGAAGATGTTCTCGATGACTATGCTCATCCCCATGGAGGCTATGAGGAGGTAAAGCGTCACGTTCGTTCTTTCCCGGATAGGTTTGTAGGCCACTCTCTCCACAACTACAGCCGATACTCCCGCGCCCAGAAGCGCCAGGAGGCTTGCGATCCAGATATTGTTTCCCACGGCCGCAAGGGTGTAGTAGCAGATGTAGCCGCCTATCACAAGGAACCCTCCGTGGGCAAAATTCGAAAAAAGAAGTATCGAGTACACCAGGGAATAACCGACGGCGATCAAAGCATAGACCGACCCGAGGGAAAGCCCGTTGATCACCTGCTGCAGAAGAGTTTCCAAAACGGGTTCACCGTCCTTGTGTGCTGCAAAAATAAGGCGGACGCGGAGCCCGCGTCCGCCCGATGGTTACAGGTCAAACCTGGGAGGGAACTGTCATTACGGCTGGATCTTGGTGTAAAACTGTGCCCTTCCGTCCTTTGCTACAAGAACAACCCCTGTCTTGTCTATGGGGTTATGGGTTTCAGGGTCGATGGACATCAGAGCGTGGTGGAGCTGGAGGTTCTTTGTGTTCCTGAGCGCATCCCTGATGGCGGTGCTGTCAACCTTCCCGGCCCTTTCGATCGCGTCGGCCAGCCAGTAGATGGAGTCATATGCGAGGATCCCGTTGACGAACTCCTTGCACTCGTCGTTGTAGGTCTTCTTGTAGTTGGCGAAGAAGTCGGCCATTGCCGGGTCTTCGGGCGCAACGTGGTTGATCCAGTAGCTGTTCTCCATGGCATCTCCGGCTATTTCCCACATGAATTCCCCGTAGCCGTCGCCGCCAACGAAGATGATGTCATTCATGCCGAGTTCGCGGGCCTGCTTCATGATAAGGGCCATCTCCTTGCCCATGTTCGGGAGGACAAGGACTTCGGCCTTGCTGTCGCGAATGGTTGTAAGCTGGGCCCTGAAGTCGACGTCGGTGCCTGCGCGGAAGCCCTGGTCGGCCACGACCTTCCCGCCGTACTCCTCGTAGTACTTCATGAAGAACTCGCGAAGACCCTGAGCATAGTCGCTTCCCACGTCATAGAGGACGGCGGCGGTGTTCTTCTTGAGTTCCTTGGCAGTGAAGGCCGCGATGAGCTGACCCTGGTAGGGGTCGGTGAAGCATGTACGGAACATGAAGGGATTGAGCTCACCCTGGTCGTTGACGGTTACAAGAAGGTTGGTGGATACGGTCCCTATCTGGGGGATCCCGTACCTGTTGGCGAGAGGCGCAGTGGCTATGTTTATGCCGCTGCCGTTGGCTCCCACGACCGCCACGACCTTGTCATTCTCTGCCATCCTTCTGAAAGCGTTGACCGCATCTTCGGGACGGGTGCGGAAGTCGTACGGGAAAAGCTGGATCTGTTTCCCAAGCACGCCGCCCTTTGCGTTGATCTCGGCGACGGCCAGCTTGGCAGCGTTGAGCTCTGTCTGTCCATATGCCGCCCAGTCTCCTGTCAGCGCCGCCAGGTAACCGACCTTGATGACATCTTCAGCCATGGCGCCTGCAGCAAAACCTGTGACCACAAAAACAGCAAGCAAAGCAAGTACAGATATCTTCCTCAAAACTTACACCTCCTGAGAAGGTTATTGAAACAAAGATATGTTACCACAATTATAATCCAGATAAGAGCCTTTAAAGTTTCTTTTTTTTCATTAAACCTGTAATATCCCCTTATGCCACTGAAACCGGCCGTTCAGTCAAAAGGAGAGACGATGAGAAAACTTCTGGTCACAGATATCGACGGCACAATGGCCCATAATGACCATATCCCGGAAAGCGTCCTGGATACCTGCGCCCTGCTCAGGGACCAGGGTTGGGAGATAATGGTGGCGACGGGCCGTATCCTGGCCAGCGCCCGCAAGCATATCAGGGATACGGGTTCCCTCGATCACGCTATCGTTTACGACGGGGCGAGGATCATGTCCGAAGGTACAGGAGAAGAGATCTGGGGGAGCAGGCTGACCCCCGAAACGGTAGAATGGATACTCGAGGCTGTCTGGGACCTCTCTCCCGGGATCCAGGTTTTCGGGGACGAGGAGGTTTTCTGCAGACCCGGCGACAACCTTGCAAAAAAATACTTTTCCGGTCTCGGGGTCCCCGTCAGGAGCGATCTTGAAGAACCCCGGCGGATAGATGAAATATTCAGGATCATTATCCATGGAGAACCCTGCCGTATCCAGGGGGTGGGAGATGAGATAGGACGGTCGCTTTGCGGAAGGGCAAGGTCGGTCCTTGCCGGAAGAGGCTTCCTGGACATACTTCCCCCGGGAGCTTCAAAAGGATCCGCCCTGGAAAGGATGATCGGATCTGAACCCGGATGCGGGGAAGGCGTCCTGGTGGCGGCCGCAGGAGACCACCTTAATGACCTGGAGCTTCTCGAGGCGGCGGATATTTCCATCACCATGAGGGATGCGCCTGAAGAACTTCTGGAAGTCGCTGATTTTATCCTCCCGCCCGCCTCAGAGGAAGGTTTCTCGAATATACTGGATATTCTCCGTAAATTCGGAAAATGATAGGTAGGGAAAGGCACTTCATGGGCAGCGAAGCGGGCGGTTCATGCAGCGGGGCTGCATGAAAACATGAAAGCGCGTTGAATTCCAGGGGCTTGAAAGGCCCGACAAAGCAGGGAGGAATGGATAATGGCAGGTAAGGATATCAAGTGGGATCTTGTGGACCTGGCGATACCCGATGGCTGCAACCTGGTACTGGGGCAGAGCCATTTCATAAAGACCGTGGAGGACCTTTACGAAGTCATGGCCACCACCTCCCCGTCGCTGGAGTTCGGCATAGCCTTCTGTGAGGCATCGATGCCATGCCTGGTCCGCAAGGACGGCAATTCCGACGACCTTGTCGAGGCAGCGGTGGATAACGCCCTCAGGATCTCCGCGGGTCATGCTTTTGTCATTCTCATGAGGAACGGCTTCCCCATAAGTGTCCTGAACGCGATAAAGCAGGTCCAGGAAGTCTGCGGCATCTTTGCCGCGACGGCCAACCCCCTGCAGGTACTGGTGTTCCAGAGCGGCCAGGGACGGGGGATAGCCGGGGTCGTGGACGGTTTCTCCTCCAAAGGAGTAGAGACTGAAAACGATATTGAGGACAGGAAGAGGCTTCTCAGGGAGATCATAGGATACAAGAAATGAAGTCAGCGGCTCTCCGGGAAGGGATTCTGCCTTTTCCCGGAGAGCATCCCCAGTCCGGCAATGAGAGCAGATGCCGCCATGCCGGTGAACAGGGGCTGGATCTGTGAACCCGCCAGCGGCCAGAGGATAGTGACAAAAAGACCCGCGATGCCCGAAGAGAGTGCCCATGAAGGGCTGAGACGTCCCGGGGCGAGCACGGCTGCTATCAGGGGGAAGAACGTTCCTGAAGCCCTGAGCCCCATGCTCAGGTAACTCCACCTGAGTATCATCGAATCCTTCCAGGCTATCCCGGCCAGTCCGGCGGCCAGGACAAGAATTATCACCGTCACCCGGCTGCTCCGTATCATGTTATCGCTGCAGAGCTTTGAAACCCGGGGCAGACAGGGGAAAAGATCGCACACCAGGTTGGTGGCTACCCCCAGGGTGAGCCCAGCCGCTGTGCCGATCACCGTAATGAGGATGCCTCCCCACAGAAGACCCCCGAAAACCGGGTGAAAACTGGAAGCAATAAAGTGGGAAAGAGCCGTAGAGGACTCCACAAGCATGCCGGCCCTCCTCATCCCCAGGCCGATGGTGATGCCCAGCAGCCCCAGGGGGGGCATCAGCAGCGCTGAAAGCAGGGCGCCCTTCCTCGCCGTGGCCGGGCTGGATGCCGAAAATACGGCCTGGATGTAGATCTGGGTGCAGAGGACCCCGGCTACAAGGGAGAGCCCCGCGCTAAACCCCTCCCCAAGCCCCTGCCCGAAGGGGTTGAACCAGGGGTGGAAGGAAAGCGGCATGGGATCCGGGCCGGCCGAAAGCATCAGCCTGACGGCCGCCAGCGCGCAAACGGCAAGCGTAACGTAAAGGATAAGGATCTTCCCTATCCCGATGGCGCTGAAGCTTTTGAGCCCTCCCATGAAAATGAAGGAAAGGACAAGTCCCCCTACAAGGACCACCGACAATATCCCGCCGGCCGGGAAGACCCCCCTGAGAAGAGCTGCCCCGGAGAGGAACTGGGCGATAATTGAAATGAATGTCCCTGCGACTGAGGCTATCACGGCTATTGTCGCTGTGGGCTTTCCGTATGAAAGGGAGAGGAAACCCGGTATCGTCTCCAGACCCGAGCGTCTGAGCGGAACGGCGAACCAGAGGCCGAGCACCAGGCAGCCCAGTCCGCCGCCAAGGGTGAACCACCAGGCTGACATCCCCCACTGGTAGGCCATCTGTACAGTCCCGACGGTCGACGCGCCTCCCACGAGGGATCCCAGCAGAACCCCCGAAACCCCGAAGGTGCCGGATGCCCTGCCGGCAACGGAGTAGTCGCGGAATGACCTGGAACTGCGGCCCGACCATATCCCTGCTATCATGAACAGGAACATGAGCAAAAAGGCCGAAAGGGTGAATAGGGACATACCCTGACAACCACCTTTCCTTATCAAGCCCTGCCAATGATACACGAAACCAGGCGGTAATATCGATCCGCTGCCGGGAAGCGGACCTGAGGCTGCATGGTGCAAAATGTAGACCAATGCGCTATGATAAACAAACAGAACGGGGAGATATGAAATGGCAAGGGTAGAGCGATCCTTCAGATGTTCCGAGTGTGGTTATGTCAGCCGGACCTGGGCGGGGAAGTGCCCTTCCTGCCAGGAATGGGGCTCCTTTGTCGAGGAATCGGCCCCGATGGTCTCTCGCAAAGCGCACAAAGTCACCGAACCTTCATATATTCCCGATATCACTGTCCCCGAAAGATCCTCGAGCGGGATAGCGGAACTGGACAGGGTCCTTGGAGGAGGGTTCGTGCCCGGCACAGTGACCCTCCTTGGCGGTGAACCGGGGATAGGGAAGTCTACCCTTCTTCTGCAGGCCTGTTCGGCAATGGCGGGCAAGGGGGATGCCGTTCTCTACGTGTCCGGCGAGGAATCGCTCTCACAGGTGGCCATAAGGGCCAGGAGGATAGGGAGCGGGGCCGACGGGAACCTGGGGCTTATAAGTTCGACCAGTATAGAGGACTCCCTGGATTCCGTGGCGGGCCGCTCCATCGCGGTCTTTGACAGCGTTCAGTCCTTTACCGCCGAGGACGGCGGGGGGTTCCAGGGCACACCCACCCAGGTCAGGGCCGTAGCCCAGAGGATAATTGAAAGGTCCAAGTCCGAATCGGTACCTTCAGTCATAATCGGCCATATCACAAAGCAGGGGTCCATCGCCGGGCCGAAGCTGCTCGAACACATGGTGGACGTAGTCCTGATGTTCGCCGGGGACAAGGCGTCCCCTTACCGGCTGTTGAGGTCCTTCAAGAACAGGTTCGGCAGCACCGACGAACTGGGCGTCTTCGAGATGAGCGACAGGGGGCTTTCTCCTGTACAGGACCCCAGCCGCCTTTTCTGGAGCACCGCGGGGGATCCCGTTTCAGGTGTTGCCATGGGCGTGATCATGGAAGGGTCAAGACCGTTCGTCGCCGAGATCCAGGCCCTCGTAGCGCCAACCCCCTTCCCCTACCCCAAGAGGACCGCCCGGGGGGTCGATGCCGGCAGACTCCAGCTGATGCTTGCCGTACTGGACAGGAGATGCGGAATATCGACGGGTTCCCTCGATGTTTTCGTCAACGTGGCGGGAGGTCTTTCTGTGAAGGATCCCCATGCCGACCTGGCCCTCTGCATGGCGATGGCCTCGGCGGCGGTAGATGTTCCGCTCCCGCACGACTGCTGCTTCATAGGCGAGGTGGGGCTTGCAGGCGAGGTCAGGCCTGCCGTGAGGACCCCGCTGAGGGCCAGGGAGGCCGCAAGGCTGGGGTTTAAAAAGATCATGATAAGCAGGTTCGAGAAGGACCCTGTCCCGGGAAGCATGGACGTCATACGGGTGGGTGATCTTAAGGATGCATTGAAGGTGATGCGAAGATGAGAAAATTCATTTCCCTGTTGTTGTTGTCTGCGGTCCTTCTGCTCCCGGCGGGTTTTGCCATTGCCGATGAAGCGCAGCCAGAAGCCAGGGCCGCAACATCGGTTATCGCAAAAGCCTCCATAGACGGGATAGTGGGCATCGCGCTGGAGAGCCATCTCGAGGAAATAATGGAACAGGCCGAAGAAGAGGGCGCGGCTTTCCTTTTGCTTGTCATGGATACGCCGGGGGGGCTGTCCTCCTCCATGAGGGGGGTCATCCAGCAGATACAGTCGGCCCCCTTCCCCGTTGTCGTCTGGGTCTCCCCATCGGGCGCAAGGGGCGCCTCTGCCGGCGCCTTCATAGTTCAGGCGGCCCATGTAGCGGCCATGGCCCCCGGGACGAACATAGGCGCGGCGCACCCGGTTGTCGCCTCGGGCGGGGATATCCCCGACGAGGACATGAAGACGAAAGTCCTCAGCGACTTTGCCGCGCAGATGAGGTCCCTTGCCGAACAGCGGGGCAGGGATCCTGTCGCGGCTGAAAAAATGGTCAACGAGAGCGTATCCTACACGGCCTCGGAGGCGCTGGAGGCCAGGGTCATCGACCTTGTTGCCGCGGACCTGGACGAGATAGTCTCATGGATAAACGGCAAAACATTCACCATCGGGGGCAAGGAGCACAAGGTCTCCATCCAGGGCTACAGGGTCATCGAACTTGAGATGAACCCCCGGCTTAAGGTCCTCCAGTTCATCTCGCGCCCCGACATCGCATACCTTCTGCTGGTGGCGGGGGTTTTTGCCATCGTGTTCGAGGTCCTTTCCCCGGGAGGGTTCGTCCTGGGCGTTTCCGGCGGGATGCTGGTGCTTTTCGGTGCCTATGGCCTGAGGATGATCCCCTTCAACTGGGCCGGGATAGTATTCCTCCTGGCAGGGGTCGCCGTGATGATCCTCGACCTGACCGTGGGAGGGGTGGGCATCCTGAGCCTGCTCGGCGCAGGTGCGGTACTTGTCGGGGGCCTGATCCTCTTCAGGGCTCCAGGAGGTGAACTGCTTAACATGTCCTACAGTCTCATGATCGGCGCGGTCGTGGTTATTACGGGGTTTTTCCTGCTTGCGGCCTGGGCTGTATGGAGGTCATTGAAGAACCGTCCCGTCTCGGGTAGGGACGGTCTTGTGGGCTGCAAGGTTATCGCCGTTACAGAACTTTCGCCCAATGGGAGCGTCCAATGTCACGGGGAGATATGGAAGGCCACCGTTTCTGGCGGCGGCTCCCTGGACTCGGGTGCCAGGGGGATCGTGGAGAGAGTGGAAGGGCTTACGCTGATAGTAAGGCCCGATGAAGGAGGGTCCGGGGACCTTTTGAAATGATGCCGGTCGGAAAAGACAGAACGAGAGAACAGGGGGCTGATGATATATGCTGAGAGGAATTCTGGACGTGCTGTTCAATATGGGGAGTTATGTAGGTGCTCTGATAATCCTGGTGGTCATTCTTGCCGCCGCGCTGAGGATCATACCGGAGTACCAGCGTGGAGTTGTGTTCAGGCTTGGAAGATTCGTCGGAGCTAAAGGGCCGGGTCTTGTCATCGTGATACCGGTCATCGACAAGCTTTACAAGGTCGACCTCAGGGTGGTCACCCTCGATGTCCCCTACCAGGAGGTCATCACAAAGGACAATGTCCCGGTGAAGGTCAACGCCGTGGTCTATTTCCGCGTCATCGACCCGGCAAAATCCGTCATCGAGGTCGAGAACTACATCATGGCGACGAGCCAGCTCTCGCAGACTACGCTCAGATCGGTGGTCGGAAGAGCCGAGCTTGACGACGTGCTTTCCGCCAGGGACAAGATCAACCTTGAACTGCAGCAGATAATTGATGAAAGGACCGATCCCTGGGGGATCAAGGTCAGTGCCGTGGAGGTCAAGGAACTTGAGCTTCCCGAGGGCATGAAGAGGGCCATGGCAAGGCAGGCCGAAGCCGAGAGGGAACGCCGGGCCAAGATAATCGCGGCCGAGGGCGAACTCCAGGCCGCCGAAAAACTTACCCAGGCGGCAGTAATGATGGAGGGATCCCCCATTACATTACAGCTCCGGTACCTTCAGACCTTGAAGGAGGTCGCGGCGGAGAACAATTCTACGACACTCTTCCCCATCCCGATAGACCTGATGAAGGCCTTCATGGACCAGAGGGGCAAGAAGGACTGAAAAGATCCCGTCCTGCCCTGAAAAGGCAAGCGCGGGGGGAGACTTTCCCCCCGCTTTCTTTTGCGACTTGCAGCCCTGACGGATATAATATGTTCCAATTGTGAAAGGCGGCGCGGGAAGAGCACCGCATCAAGGAGGATCTGTTATGGCTTATGATTTCTTGTCTATCGAAAAGAAGTGGCAAAAACGCTGGGAAAGCGAAGGTACCTTCAATGTCGACAGGGATCCCGGGACAGAAAAGTTCTATTGCCTGGAGATGTTCCCATATCCCAGCGGAGCCCTCCACATGGGCCACCTGCGAAATTATTCCATAGGAGACATGCTTGCCAGGTTCCTGATGATGCAGGGGAAAATGGTCCTGCACCCCATGGGTTACGACGCTTTCGGCCTTCCCGCGGAGAACGCCGCGATAAAGTACGGGACCCATCCCAATAAATGGACCTGGGACAACATAGAGCACATGACGGACCAGCTCAAGAGGATGGGGTGCAGTTACGACTGGCGCCGCAGGATAGAGACCTGCAACCCCGACTACTACAGGTGGACCCAGTGGCTCTTCCTCCAGTTCTTCAAAAAGGGCCTGGCCTACAGGAAGACCGCCCCTGTCAACTGGTGCGAAAGCTGCGGGACCGTACTTGCCAACGAGCAGGTCATCAACGACGGGCACTGCTGGAGATGCGCCACGCCCGTGATAAAGAAGAACCTTGAGCAGTGGTTCCTCAGGATCACCGACTACGCCCAGGAACTCCTCGATTCCCTTGAAGACCTGCCTGGCTGGCCCGAAAGGGTCAAACTGATGCAGCACAACTGGATCGGCCGGTCCGAGGGCGTAAGGCAGAAGTTCCTGCTCGAGGGCGAAGGAGTGGAGATAGAGACCTTCACCACCAGGATAGACACTATCTTCGGGGTGACCTTCCTTGCCCTGTCCCCCGAGCACCCCCTTGTCCCGGAGATAGCGAAGAGATCTCCGCTGGGAAGGGAGATCCTTGATTTTGCAGCCTCCTGTTCGGCCCAGAGCGAAAGGGACCGGACGGCCGCCGGCGAGGAAAAACTGGGGTTCGACACGGGATTCAGGGCCGTCAACCCTGTGAACGGCGAAAAGGTCCCGGTCTGGATCGCCAACTATATTCTCATGGAATACGGCACAGGCGCGATCATGGGAGTCCCGGGACACGACCAGAGGGATTTCGATTTCGCCAGGAAATACGGCATTCCGGTGATCCCTGTCATAACACCCCCCGGAGAGGAACCCCTTGATGGCAGGACCATGGAAAAGGCCTTCGAGGACGACGGTGTCCAGTGCAACTCCGGCAGGTTTGACGGGCTGCCCACCTCTGAGGCGCTCCCCATGATGACGGACTGGTTCGTCTCCAGCGGGTGGGGAGAGAGGGAGATAAACTTCCGCCTGAGGGACTGGCTGATCTCGAGGCAGCGCTACTGGGGCGCGCCTATACCGATCATATACTGCGGGAAATGCGGTGCCGTTCCGGTACCCGAAAGCGAACTGCCGGTGGAACTCCCCCTGGATATCACAATGAAGACCGGGGAGAACCCCCTTGCCGGTGCCGAGAACTGGAAGAACACGACCTGCCCCGTCTGCGGCGGCCCCGGAGTCCGCGAGACCGACACTATGGATACCTTTATATGCTCCTCCTGGTACTTCCTGAGGTTCGCCTCGCCCTGGACCGACAAGGCTCCCTTCGAAAAGGAGGACACCGACTACTGGATGGCCGTCGACCAGTACATCGGGGGGATAGAACACGCATGCCTGCATCTCATATATGCCAGGTTCTTCACCAAGTTCCTGGCAGACTGCGGGATGCTGAAGGTCAGGGAGCCTTTCACGAACCTGCTTACGCAGGGGATGGTGATAAAGGACGGCGCAAAGATGTCCAAATCGAAGGGCAACGTGGTCGACCCCGACGAGATAATCACCAGGTGGGGGGCAGATACGGCACGCCTCTTCATCCTGTTCGCATCTCCGCCCGAAAAGGACCTGGACTGGTCCGATCAGGGGGTTGAGGGGGCCCACAGGTTCCTCCAGAGGGTTTTCAGGCTCGTGGAGACCAACCTCGAGGGGCTTTCTGCCGCTTCGGACCGTGTGGTCCCCATGTCCTCGCTGAAGGAAAAAAGGACCAGGGACCTGAAAAGAAGGATCCATTTCACCATACAGCGTGTGACAAAGGATATCGAGGAGGAGAAGCAGTTCAACACAGCGGTGGCCAGGCTGATGGAACTGTCCAACGACCTGGGTTCATTCAACCCTTCCACCCCCGGGGAGTGGTCCCTCTTCAGGGAGGGGGTCGAGGTGCTTCTGACATGCCTGACGCCCATATCCCCCCACCTCTGCGAAGAGCTATGGCAAACCCTGGGGAACGCAAGCCTTATCTCCCGGAAGCCATGGCCTGCCGTCGACCCGTCTGCCCTGGTGGTGGATACGGTTACAGTGGTCCTTCAGATCAACGGCAAGGTCAGGGAGCAGGTGGAACTGCCTTCGGGGCTGACCCCCGACGAGATGCGCGAAGCCGTCCTTGCCAGCGAGGCTGTCGCAAGGCGCCTGGAGGGAAAGGAGATAGTCAAGGTGATAACCGTTCCGGAAAAACTGGTCAACGTGGTGGTGAAAGGCTAATTTTGACGAGATTCATAGCCATTACAGGATCGGGCTCTTCCCAGAGGGGTCTCCTGACAGGCTGCATCGAGGAGCTCAAGGGGAAAGGCTACCAGACTTTTGAGCGCTTCTCCGGCGAGAGCTGGCAGGACCTTGTGGATCTCCTCCAGACCGGTGGTCTTTTCGAAGAGCGCCGTGCGGTGGTCGTTGAGTCGCCCGACCAGATGGGGCCTGTCCCCGAGGGGCTTTTCCGGGAAAGCGCTGAAAAAGACCCCTCAGTGATCTGCATCCTTGTCTGTGAAAAGGATACCCCGAAAGGGCTGAAGGGCCTCCCGCGGGGCAGCCTCGAGATACGCAAACCCGAGAAGGTCCCTTTCTGGATAGAGGGCAGGACCCAGTGGCTTGAGAAGGAGGCAAGGTCCAGAAAGATCAGGATGACCAGGGGGGCTGTCCAGCTTCTTGCCGAGTGGATAGAAGAACCCGAGGTGCTCTTGTCGGAACTCCGGAAACTGGGGATCGCCGCTGAGGGGGCCGAAATTGACGAGGCCCTGGTCGAGACCCTGGTCGTGGACGAGGGCGGCAAACAGATGCTGGCGCTTCTTGACGGGCTGTGCAGGGGGGAGACCCGGACAGTCCTCCAGGCCCTCTCCTCTCTCCGGAAGAGGGAGGAACCGCTCAAGATAATCAGCGCTCTTCATAAAAGGATGCGTATCGCGATGTACCTTTCAAGGGTGACTCCAGCCCTTGGCCAGGAACTGGATGCTGCCCTGGAGGTAAAACCCTACCAGGGCAAGATGGCGAAAAGGGCTGCCGCGGTCTTCCCCAAAAGGGCGATAAGGGATTTTGTCCTGTCAATGGCCAGGGAGAGCGCCGCCTCCAAGAGCGGGCTCGGCAGGGGATGGGACGGCATAGAACTGGAGATACTGAGGCTTTTGTCCTCGACGGACAAACAACATGGCCACGGGAAGAATGTTCCGCCCGTGGCCTTATGATCCTTATAGGGATTAAATCGACCCGGAGATGTGACTAAGCCTTCTGATCCAGGGTCTTGACGGCCCTGGTCAGCCTGGATTTCCTGCGGGCAGCCGTGTTCTTGTGAATAACCCCTTTGACTACCGCCTTGTCGATAGCCGACTGGGCTTCGTCAAGCCTTTTTACGGCGAGATCCCTGTCACTGCTTTCGACGGCTTCCAGGACCTTTTTGGTGCTGGTCTTGCACCTGGTGAGCCAGTATCGGTTGTAGATCCTGTTCCTTTCGGATGTGCGGACTCTTTTCTCGGCGGATTTCTTGTTTGGCATTGTGTCACCCCCTTTACGAGCAGAGCACATTTTATCATGGCTGTTGCCATATCTGCAACAAGCGGGGCATATTATACCCGAGAGGACCTCAAAAAAACCATATTTTCACGAAAGAGGGGCGAATTCACTGGAAACCGGAACAGGTGTTGTGGTGGCAATGGCTGTAGCTCCCGGACTTGCCCTCCTCTGGTGGTTCTACAACAAGGATGTTCTGGAGCCGGAACCCCTTTCCCTGGTCTTTTCCGCCTTCTTCCGCGGGATGCTCTTTGTCTTCCCCGCCGCGCTCGTGGAGAAACTGACCGGGGCATTTTTCCAGTTCTCCCCCTTCCTCACGGCCATGATAGGAGTATCTTTGGTAGAGGAATATTTCAAGTGGATCGCCCTCCGGCGCTACATCCTCTCCCCCGAGTGCGACGAGTGCTATGACGGCATTGTTTACGGCACCAGCGTGGCCCTCGGCTTTGCCACCCTCGAGAACCTCTTTTATGTCGTCGGATCGATCAACCCATGGGCGATCGCAGGCTGGAGGGCAGTCCTCTCGGTACCGCTCCATGCCCTGTGCGGCCTTTTCATGGGCTACGAGGCCGCAAGGCAGAAGATGACAGGCCAGATGCCTTTCAAGATGTTCCGCATACTGACCATCCCGGTCCTTGCGCACGGTTTCTTCAACTACCTTCTCATGACAGCGACCTTTGCCGGTTTCATGGCAGCGGTGGCGCTTGTCTTATCCATGTGGCTGGCAGGACTCCGGATGATACGTGATTCCAGGACCTGTTCCTGATCCAGGGTGGTCCTTTATGAAAAAACCCTCGATTGAAGAAGTTTTCTCCGCCGGGGGGGTACTTTCCCGCTCCTTCCCGGGCTTCGAGTACAGGCCCCAGCAGGAGGTACTTGCTGAAAGGGTCTGGTCCTGCCTCGACGCCGGCGATGGCGGCATCCTTCTCGCCGAGGCCCCCACGGGGATCGGCAAGACCCACGCCCTACTGGTGCCGTCTATCTTCTGGTCCCTTGAAAAAGACCGTACCGTCCTTTTCCTGACCTCGGGCATCCCCCTCCAGGAACAGATTGTAAAAAGGGACCTTCCGGACCTCTGCCGCTGCCTTGGCGTCGACCTGCCCTTCGGTCTTATCAAGGGCAAGAGCAATTACCTGTGCAGGCTGAAGGGCAAGGAACTGGGTGAGAAGGAACTCCTTCACCTTATGGAAGGGGATATCGCTTATGACCTGGTCGCCTGGATGGAGAAGACCGAGACGGGCGACTTTTCCGAAATAGCCCTCCCCCCCACGCACCCTGCCATCGCCTCCATATCCGCGGGGTCGGATTTCTGCAGGGGGAACGGATGCCCCTTCAGGGAGAGCTGTTTCCTCAGGAGGGTCATACAGCAGGCCCAGGAATGGAAGATCATAGTGGCCAACTACCACCTGTTCTTCTCCTACTCCGCTTCGACGGGCAAGGGATTCCCCGTCCACTTCGATGCCGTCGTCTGCGACGAGGCCCACAGGCTGACTGAAGCCGCAAGGGCGGCTGCCACCCTCCATTCCTCAGCCGAGGACTGGATCCGGATGATGGATTTCGGAAGGGGCAGGATCCTCCCCAGGGCCGACTGGCTTTCCGGGGAAGACAGGGAGAAATGCGCCTCGTCAATGGAGTTCGTCAGGAAAGAGGCCGTGAGGCTCTTTGACGGGTGGAAGAAGCAGATCCGCAGGGGAGAGGTATTCACCGACGAGATCTTTCCCCCAGGCGGGCCGGAAGAACTGACCGACGCGGCTGAAGACCTGTTAAAGACGGTAGGGACACCCCCTGGAAACGGGGAGGGCGACTTCCGTGCCAGGGAGACCTCGGCCCTTGTCTCGCAGTGGAGGGAAGGTGTCGACGAAATAACGCGATCGGCCAGGTGGTGCGCCGGGATCAAAAGATACCCCGAATGGGCCTACTGGTGGGACGGCAGGTCCCTTTTCAGCGCCCCGGCCGACTGCGGCGAACTGATAAGGGACTGGGTCTTCCCCAGGCCTCTCGACGCCATGGTGGCCGTATCGGCGACCATGGCCATAGGAAAGGACTTCTCCTTCTGGGAGAGGGAGACAGGCCTCAGCGCTACGGAAACGGTGGTCCTCGATTCCCCCTTCCGCCTCGATGAACAGATGTCGGTCTGGGTAGTGGACCTGGGCATCCCCGTCATAGACGAACACTACGACAGCCACGTGGCCGCCGTATCTGAGGAGCTGTGCAACGACAACGGAGGGAGCACCCTCATCCTGCTCAGCTCCCTGAGGCTCCTCAAGGCCGTCTCCGACAGGCTCAGGTCGAAGGAAAGGCCATACCAGGTCCTCGTCCAGGGCGAACTCCCAAGGAACGAACTGCTGAGGCGTTTCCGGGAGGACCTCTCCTCGGTCCTCGTGGGGAGCGTTTCCTTCAGGGAGGGTATCGACGTCCCCGGAGAGGGCCTCACCCAGGTCATAATCGATCGGATACCCTTCCCCCACCCTGATGACCCCCTACTGGTCACCAGGAGGGCCCTGGACGGGCAAAAAGTATTCAGGAAGATGGTACTCCCCAGGGCCAAGATCCTCCTCAAGCAGGCCGCCGGACGGCTGATAAGGACGGGAACCGACCGGGGCAGGGTGGTCATCCTGGATGGAAGGGTGCTGTCGAGGGTCGGGTGGAAGATCACCGAAGCCCTGCCGAAAGTGGGGTACAGGAGGGTGGAGGTCCAGGAGCGTGAGACGTGAGACGTTAGACGTTAGACGTGAGAAGTGCGATGAAAGGGCAGGGGCCTGTTTGTCATTCCGAGAACAAGATCCCGCCGCTTTTGCGGAGTCGAAGCGACGAGGAATCTCGATCTGGTATCTTAAGAGCCAAGACCTTTGCACCGCAGAGGACGCAGAGAAGGGCTAGACGGCAGGAAGGGCTAAAATTCGTGAGAAGTGAGACGTTAGACGTGAGAAGTGCGATGAAAGGGCAGGGGCCTGTTTGTCATTCCGAGTCGCGAAGCGACGAGGAATCTCGGTCTGGTACCTTAAGAGCCAAAAGACCTTTGCACCACAGTCAAGGCACCTCGTTGAATCACCTCGGTAGGCTTCGCTCTGCCCTAGCTGGCGAACCGCCAGCGTAGGGTAGAAGGGTAAGGTGGCAGGAAGGGCAAAAATTCGTGAGAAGTGAGACGTTAGACGTGAGAAGTGCGATGAAAGGGCAGGGGCCTGTTTGTCATTCCGAGAACAAGGCTCTGTTTGTCATTCCGAGAAGCGAAGCGACGAGGAATCTCGGTCCGGTTTTCGAAGAACCCAAAACTCTCCACCGCAGACAAGGTGACCTAGCTGGCGTACCGCCAGCGTAGGTTAGAACACAGAGGACGCAGAGGAGTGCAAGAGAGAGGAAAATCTAATCCTCTTTCTGGTTAAAACCAGGCAGGGGTAGAATTTTTGATCTGTTCTTGTCTTTTCCGTTTACTGTTGACCGTTCACGCATTCAGGTCTTTAATGACCGGGGCACAGAATTGGTTTATGATTAGAGGACGAAACTATGTTCATTGATCTCGACAAAATCCTGCTGGGGGTCAACTATGGCCGGGCGAAAAAACGACTCAAAATCCTCTAAAGGAAACTCCCCCGCAATCGCCAAAAACCTGGGTGCTGTGCCAAATGACCTAGCAGTTCTTCCCCCCGAAGGCCAGCTGCTCATATACCAGGATGGCGCCCTCCGCGTTCAGGTGCGCATGGATGGCCAAACCGTATGGTTGACACAGCGTTTTATGGCTGAACTGTACCAGGTTACCGTGCCGACAATAAATGAGCATTTGAAAAGCATTTATGAGGACAATGAGATTGAACTCGAAGCAACTATTAGGAAATTCCGAATAGTTCAAACCGAAGGCACACGCCAGGTTTCACGATTGGTAGATCACTACAGCCTTGAAGCGATCCTTGCCGTAGGTTATCGCGTCCGATCCGAACGCGGCACCGCATTTCGGAAATGGGCCATCGCCAGGCTATCGGAACTATTGGTCAAGGGCTTCACAATGGACGATGAAAGGCTCAAAAAGGGACAAACCCTCGGGGACGATTATTTTGACGAACTCCTCGAACGCATCCGGGACATACGCGCCTCCGAACGGATGTTTTACCAGAAGATCACCGACATCTACACCACCAGCATCGACTACGACCCCAGATCCGATATCACCCAGACATTCTTCGCCACCGTTCAGAACAAACTTCACTGGGCCATCCACGGACACACGGCGGCAGAGATCATCCACCAGAGAGCCGATGCATCCAGCCAGAACATGGGACTTGCCACGTGGAAGAACGCTCCCCACGGCTACATCCGAAAGACCGATGTGACTGTGGCCAAAAACTACCTGGCAGAAAAGGAGATCAGCGAACTCAACCGTATCGTCACCATGTACCTGGACTACGCTGAAGACCAGGCTCGCAGACGCAAGGCAATGCACATGTCGGACTGGGCGAAAAAACTCGACGCATTCCTGGAGTTCAACGAACGGGACATCCTCACCCACGCAGGCAGAATTTCGCAAAAGATGGCCGAGGAGCACGCCCTGAAAGAGTTCGAACGATACGAGGCAAAACGCCGCAGACTGGAAGCGGCAACCCCGACGAGCGATTTCGACAGGTTCGTCGAACAATCGAAAAAGCTGGAAGGACGACAGAAGAAAGATCTGTCAGCAGGCGCAAAGGCTAAGCGCGCGAAAAAGGACGAAGCCAGGTGATGAACGGATACCCTGCTTAATTTAGTTTAATGTGTTGTTTTGACCACTACGGGGCGCAACATGATAGGGCATACGAAAGGGCAGGGGCCTGTCTGTCATTCCGAGAACAAGGACCTTGTTGTCATTCCGAGGGCAAAGGCCTGTTTGTCATTCCGAGTCGCGAAGCGACGAGGAATCTCGATCTGGTATCTTAAGAGCCAAGACCTTTGCACCGCAGTCAAGGCACCTCGTTGAATCACCTCGGGACTATGTCGGTAGGCTTCGCTCTGCCCTAACTGGCGTACCGCCGGCGTAGGGTAGAAGGGCAAGGTGGTAGGAAGGGCAAAAATTCGTGAGACGTGAGACGTGAGAAGTGAGACGTGAGACGAAAGGGCAAAACAAGGAGTCAGACATCAGGCTACAGGAGGCAGGAAAACCTTAAAATCCGTGAGACGTGAGAAGTTAGAAGTGAGAAGTGAGAAGTGAGAGAAAGGGCCTTTGCCCCTCCGATTTACGATTCCCGATTCACGATTTACGGGGTCTTAGGTTCCTTCGCCGCCGGCGTAGGGTATTGACATTGACACAGATAGAAGCAGATGAAACACCCCGACCAAAGGGATGGGGTAGGAACCAAACCATTTTTTGGGAAAAGCCTTCCCAAGAACATTTATCCACAGACAAGGTGCCCTAGCCGGCACGCTGCCGGCGTAGGGTATGGACACAGATGAGAACAAAGACTTTGTCATCCGGTGGGAGCGAAAGTCCGCCAGCTGACGGCTGGCGGAGTACCCGGTGTTTCTTCGCCAGGGTAGGATCTGGTTTTGTCCTTCCAGTTATTTCGCCCTTTTTTCTCACGCCCCTGGTTTCCGCATCCCGAGACACGGTTTAATTGCTCGCTAAGAATAAAGGTTTATTATTATCAGGGGAAACCGTTATTCATGCGTTGGGCCCAACAAGGATAAAAGGACACAAGGCCGCTAAAAAACCCTTCTTGTAAATTTTGCAGGTCTGAACAATACAAGGTTCTCAAATCTCAACCGATAGGAGAATGACTATGAACGAAAAAGCTCTGGCTGTTTTTGAGGGCTACAAGATCCGAAGGATCTACGATGAAGAAAAAGAGAAGTGGTTCTTCTCCGTAGTGGACATTATCGCGGCCCTGGTTCAGCAGCCGGACCACCAGACCGCCAGAAAATACTGGAACAAGCTTAAAGAACGACTGAGGAAGGAAGGCAGTCAGTCGGTGACAAATTGTCACCGACTGAAACTAAAGGCGGCGGACGGGAAAAAATACCTGACCGATGTCGCCGACCCGGAAACGCTGCTGCGGATAATACAGTCAGTGCCATCGCCAAAAGCCGAACCGATCAAACTCTGGCTGGCTAAGGTCGGCTATGAACGTATCCAGGACATGGGCGACCCGGCCCGTTCCCTTGACAGAGCCAGGGATTACTGGAAGCAGCACGGAAGAAGCGAAAAATGGATCCAGCAGAGGATGATGGGGCAGGAAACCCGGAACAAACTCACCGACTACTGGAAAGATCACGAAATATCCAAAGAAGAAGAGTATGCCTTTCTCACCAACCTGATCCACCAGGAGTGGAGCGGGGTTTCCGTGAAAAGGCACAAAGATATCAAGGGTCTGGAAAGCCAGAACCTTCGCGACCACATGAGCGAGGCCGAGCTCATTTTTACGGCCCTTGCCGAACTATCAACACGCCAGATAGCCGAAAGCGTCGACGCGACAGGCCTGACGGAAAACGCAGATGCGGGTAAAAAGGGCGGACGTATCGCCAAAAAGGCTCGACTCGAACTGGAAGAGAAAACAGGGAAAAACGTCGTAACGGGCGATAATTTCCTGCCATCTGGCAACCGGGTCAAAATCTGGGAAAAAGCCTGTCCCGATGACGAAGATAACTAGCAGAGCCCTCACTTTGCTGAAAGATCCATCCGAATGACAGTTCTTCCGAGTCACGGTTTTTCTCACCGCAGAGAGTACGCAGTGGGCCACAGAGGGAACCTAAAACCTTTTTATTGTTAGCACCAGCCAGGGACTTGTCATCCTGAATCCGCTCATCTTGCGGATGAAGGATCTGTACTGGACTTTCTGTCTCTCTCCCCAGTACCCTGATGCCAGTTTCCTGTCTCCTCGCCTTTCCCCCTCTTTTTGTCATCCTGTGGGAGCGCTAGTCCGCCAACCGGCGGATGAGGATTTGGGAATGCGAAACCTTTTCAAAGAATGTGATTTGCTTGAATATTGTCGCATTATCCGTAAAAATGAAAACAATAAAACGTATGCGGTGTTTTTTGAATTAATTGTTGAGTGCCATAACATCGTTTACAAAAAAATGTGCCACAACATCGTAGACATAAGACTCAGCGCACCCTGTAATCGAACTGCTCGACCTGTTTTTTGTTACTAAAAAGTTTCAGTTTC